>Ga0187893_10001065_pt1 | contig 68278 bp, 67 predicted proteins | sample MA1701074metaG_FD_139574 | JGI IMG/M metagenome (GOLD analysis project Ga0187893, IMG submission 139574) | White microbial mat communities from a basaltic lava cave in the Kipuka Kanohina Cave System on the Island of Hawaii, USA - MA170107-4 metaG ...
ACTTCCGCTTCACGCAGTTTGCTGAGGATTTGTTCGACGGTGTGACGAAGACGTGGCATGTCGCCCTCCTTTCGGCCCGATCCTAACAAAGGATCTGGACCCGTTTAAGGGGGCGAGGTCACCTCACATCCCATCGAATTCTGTTCTGCATGAATCGGAGGGGTTCGCTCTCGGTGAGAAGAATTGGATGAGAAGATCACGGTGATGTCGTCTCCTTATGTATGCCGTAGCGCGACTACCCCGAAATGATCTTTTTACGATTTCCAGCTTACAACATCGCACTTCTTGCAACCTATACCTCACTCGTAGGCCTGCGCTGTTTCAGTGATTCTGGAGGACTCGCTTAAACCTGGTCGGGGAGGCTCTGTCCGGGACCTTGCTTCGACTCTCTCTTATTACAACAGCAAGGAGGATGCCACGAGAAGATTGTGACTGCGGAGCTAGCGCTGTCTGTTCATCGCGGTGATTTAAAAAGAGAATGTGGAGTTCACATCCCGATGCAGATCCAGGCCGTGTATCTGGAAAGATGCAGCATTGTATCTCAACGTGAACATCAGGGGGCTCAAGAAAGTGCGTCCCGTCCTAATACTCTCCCGCGTTGACTTCTCTGACTCGTTCTGCCGGGATACTGAGGGCGGCCAAGAGGTAATCCTTAAATTGGTCGTTGTATGGCTGGACGGCGAGCGCTCGTTGCATACAGTAGAGCCACGCATCGCGCTCCGCGTATCCAATCGGGAACTGTTTGTGGAACGCCGGAATACTGATTGGCCCATAGTGTTGCTGAAAGAGCTTGGGACCTCCAAGCCATCCACACAGGAAATAGGTCAATTTTTTGCGCGACTCTGATAAGTCAGGTGGGTGCATGTTTCTGATGGTTTCGGCTTCCGGCAGCGTATCCATATTGATGTAGAACGCATCAACTAATCGGGTTATCCCAGCCAGTTCTCCGGCCTCCTGGTATGGGGTCGTACGGACGTCATCTTCCTGTTCATTGGGTGGCATATCTATTCGCGGGGTATGATGTTATTGCTTGGTATAGATGGGCAAGGTGTGAACGGTGGCCTCGTGCTGTGCGCCATCGATCTCGACCGAGAGGACAGTGTCGGGTTTGCTGAAGTCACGCAGAGGAAATCCGAGCGCAATGACTTTATTGAGTTGAGGGGAGCGAGCGGCACTACTGATCCAGCCCACTTCACGATCGCCGCTATGGAGTTTAGCCCCATGCGGCGGAACGACTGAGTCCTTGAGCACCAGTCCGACGAGCTTACGACGGACGTTGCCATATGTATCCATACGCGCGACAACTTCTTGTCCTGGATAGCACCCTTTATTCAGGCTGAAGGCTTTGCCTTCGAGGTTGGCCTCAGGCGGGACAATCTCTTCATTCAAATCAGGTCCGGCCTTGGGAATGCCGGCTTCCAGGCGCAAGGCTTCCCGTGCGTGGCTTCCGATGGCTTTGATCCCGAATTTCGCTCCCGCCTGCATGGCAGTGGTCCATGCCGTGGGCAGGCCGTCTATGGGGAGCAGCACTTCGACATCCGTTTCTCCAGTTTCTTCCGTGCGCAACACGAGGGCGTGATGCCCTCCGATGGTTGCGGTCACAAAATCAACCGGCTTTAAGTCTGAGACTTCGACGCCGAACGCTGATTGCACCACGTGAGCGGCTTTCGGCCCACTGATCAGCAGCAGTCCCCAACTCTCGGCGCAGTTTTCAATCTTGGCTTTGGTGCCGTAGAGCAGGAATTTTCGCAGAGCCTGAAAGGTCGTGTCTCCGATCTCACCGACGTCTTCCAGCATGACCGCTTCGGTCTGTAGATACAGGCGGAAGTACGTGAGCATCTTACCCTTGTGGGTTAACAGGCTGGAATAGCGACCCTGGCCTGGTTGAAGCGGGAGAATGTCATTGCTGATGACGCTCTGTAGCCACTTCACGCGATCCTCGCCCGTCACTCTCATCTTGCCGCGATGGGAGAGATCAGCCAGCCCCACGGCCTGGCGGACGGCGCGATGCTCGGCAGTGGCATCGCCATAATGGACGGGCACTTCCCAGCCGGTGAGTTCCTCAAAGGTTGCCCCGAGTTGAGTATGTTGCGTGTGAAGTCGGGATCGTTTCATCGATTACTCCTTCGACTTTCCGTCGGACACTGGTTACCGTGAAGCGGCGGCAAGGACTTCGTCCACGAGGTCTTTGGTTCGAGCAGAAAATTCATTGCGGGAGACGATCTTTGTCACGCCAAGCGCTTTGGCCCGGTTCCAAGTCTCAACTTCTTCGTGATTGGCAAAGGCCAGCGTCGGGATGGCCTTCAGCAGAGGATCGGCCTTCAGTTTTTCCAGCGCCTGAAAGGCATCGAGGGTTAGGTCGTTCATGTTGAAAATGACCATGCCTGGGTCGGCGGAAACGGATTTGTCGATGATATCCTGCTGCACGCGGGCCTTCTCAATGCGGTAATCGGTCTGCCGTAACGCATCCCGGACTTTGGTATAGAAGAAAAGGTCGGTGATGGCGACGAGAATAGTTGTTGGCATGGAGGTGTGACTTCAGTTCAGTGAGCTGATCAGCCGTCCCAGCGCCTTTCTGGCAAGCGCATAATTGGGGTCCAGGGTGAGGGCTTTCTTATACGAATCGATGGCCTCCGTCCAGTTCCCCTTGCGTTCGTACACGCGTCCAAGATTAAGGTGCGGATACGCCGGGCTTTCATAACGCTTGGCCTGCATCGCTTTCTGGAACCATGTAATGGCCTCGTCGAATTCGCCCTTCTCGATCAGATAGGCGCCGATGTCATTGTAGGGGTTGCCAAAGTCAGGATCTTGCGCGATGGCCTTGTGACACTCCTCGATGGCGTCATCAAGTCGTCCCATGAAGCTGTACGTCCAACCCAGGAACGTATAGGCCTCGGCCGTCGGATGAGAGGCAATCGACTTCTTATAGAGATTGACCGCCTCTTCGAGATCCCCCTTCATTTGCCGCTCAAAGGCCTGTTGAAATAGATTCCAGGCCTGGCGCTTATCCTCCTCGCGACCTTCCCCCTGTAATAAAAAATCCTGCATGTCCATGATCAGGTTGTTGAAAAGGGTTACCAGCGTCGTGCTCGTTGCCGGATGATCTTTGTCATCAGACTGCCGGCCGCTTGGGGTTACTTGGATTCGTTACTCCTGTTTGAGCTTCTTCTTAATCAATTCCGCGCCGTACCTGCCGGATAATAGCATCGAGCCGAAGGCGGGCCCCATTCTCGGTGTGCCGTACACGGCGGCGACGGCTAAACCGATGACAAAGCAATTTGGATACACCTCTCCAGTCCGGTCCATGACTTCTTCTTCAGATCGTGCGACCCACATGGCACCGTTTCCCGGCACCGTGTTGTAGAGGTTCCGCTTGTGCAAAAGCTCGACCACGACGGCATCATGGCCGGTCGCATCAACCACGATCTTGCTCTCAAGGGCGATGGGATCCACATGGATGATGTCATGACCAGCCATCTCGACGGTGGTGCTGTTGACGACGACGCCTTCCAACGAGCCGTCGTTGCGGAGGATCAAGTCCACCACTCTCGTCAAATTCATCATCTTGGCGCCGGCATTGTACGCCGCAGCAATCAGGGAGCCGGTGGCATGCGGAGGATCGACCATGTACATCCCTTCGCATTCTTTGATCTTCTTGCAGGGCACGCCGATCTCTTCGAGGATTTCATTGGCCGGTTCGCAGATAGTGGCCTTGTTCATGAGATACCCGCCGGACCAGAATCCACCGCCCAGAGCCAGGCTTTGCTCGACAATCAGCGTTCGAAATCCCATTTTCGCCAGATCATGCGCGCAGATAAGCCCGGATGGACCTGCGCCGACGATGATCACGTCGCTCTCGATCAGTTGATCGAACTCTTTATAGTATTCCCGGGCGATCTGTCGCGTAATGTCTCGCTCGCGTAGGGGGGCTGGTCGTGGTTTGGTCATAGGGCGCTCCTTCAGCATCCGTCTTCTGTATCCATGCTAACGATAAATCTCAGAACCAGTCTTCTTAAATTCCTCGGCTTTCTCCTTCATGCCGATTTGAATCGCCTGTTGTTCGTCTATCTGTAATTGTGCGGCATAGTCGCGGACGTCTTGGGTGATTTTCATGGAGCAGAAGTGTGGGCCGCACATCGAACAGAAATGCGAAACCTTGGCGGCGTTGTCCGGGAGCGTTTCATCGTGGAATTGCCGCGCGGTCTCCGGATCAAGGGAAAGATTGAACTGGTCTTCCCAGCGGAACTCGAAACGTGCTTTTGACAGCGCGTTGTCCCGCGCTTGGGCGCCGGGATGGCCTTTGGCCAAGTCGGCGGCATGCGCGGCAATTTTATACGTGATGACGCCTGTCTTGACATCTTCGCGGGTCGGCAAGCCCAAATGTTCCTTGGGGGTTACGTAGCATAGCATGGCGCAGCCGTACCATCCGATCATGGCGGCCCCGATACCGGACGTGATGTGGTCGTAGCCGGGTGCGATATCGGTCGTCAGCGGTCCCAGTGTGTAGAACGGCGCCTCATGGCAGGCCTCAAGCTGTTTTTCCATGTTGGCCTGGATCATGTGCATGGGAACGTGGCCGGGGCCTTCGATCATGACCTGCACATCGTGTCTCCACGCAATCTTGGTCAGCTCGCCCAATGTATCGAGCTCGGCAAACTGCGCGTCGTCGTTGGCATCGGCGATCGATCCCGGCCGGAGCCCGTCGCCTAAACTGAAGGCGACGTCGTAGGCCTTCATGATCTCGCAGATCTCTTCGAAGTGCGTGTAAGCGAAGTTCTCCTGATGATGGGCCAGGCACCATTTTGCATGGATCGATCCGCCGCGCGACACGATCCCAGTCGTTCGATTTGCGGTCAGAGGCACATAGGCCAAGCGCACACCCGCATGAATCGTAAAATAATCGACGCCCTGTTCCGCCTGTTCGATCAGCGTATCGCGGAACATTTCCCACGTCAGATCTTCCGCCTTGCCGTTCACTTTTTCGAGCGCCTGATAGATCGGCACCGTTCCGATCGGCACGGGCGAATTGCGAATGATCCATTCCCGTGTTTCATGAATGTTCTTGCCTGTCGACAAATCCATGACGGTATCGGCGCCCCAGCGTGTGGACCAAATCATCTTCTCGACTTCCTCTTCGATAGAGGAGGCAACGGCGGAATTGCCGATGTTCGAGTTGATCTTCACCAGGAAGTTGCGGCCGATGATCATCGGCTCGCTTTCCGGATGGTTAATGTTCGAGGGGATGATTGCGCGGCCGCGGGCGACCTCATCGCGCACAAACTCCGGGGTAATGACCCGGGGAATGTTGGCACCCCAGGAGAACCCCGGATGTTGTTTCACACCACCATGACCGTTTTGCGTCGCAGTTTCGAATTCCGCCTGGCGAGATTGATTCTCACGGATGGCGATAAACTCCATCTCCGGAGTCACGATGCCTTTCCGGGCATAGTGCAACTGCGTGACGTTCATGCCCGGTTTTGCCCGCAAGGGCTTACGGATGTGTTGAAACCGGAGTTCGGCCAGCTTCGGGTCGGTTGCGCGCATGCGGCCGTAGGTCGAACTCACTTCAGGAAGCTCTTCAACATCGCGACGGCTCAGCACCCAGGACCGCCGCAATGGCGTGAGGCCCTGACGAACATCGATCGCCATAGAGGGATCGGTATAGGGACCTGAGGTGTCGTACACGATGACAGAGGTATTAGGAGATTTCGTCCCATCCGGTCCTTTGGTGGGAGTGAGGGTGATTTCTCGCATCGGTACGCGCACACCGGGCTGAGCGCCATCCACATGGACTTTGCGCGATGCCGGAAAGGGCGTCGTGGTCAATGGAGAAGACGGGATGGTCGTCTCATTCCCGTTGACGGATCCGTTCGTATTGGTATGGATGCTCATAGTGAGATCCTTTCGTAAGTGGTCGATCTTGTGAGGCCAAATGCTTGCAGCGACTGCTGCCAATAAAAAAAGCCGCTTTCCCGGGAGTAGGGAACGCGGCTGAATCCTCACAAGATCCGCTGTCGTCCGGCTTCCCTACGCTGGTATTACCCAGGTCAGGTTGTGAGGGTCGTCCGATCGTTCGGACTCTCAGCCTCAAGGCACCCCTAGCTCTAACTACTGGTGCTGATGGTAGTACTCGGAGATGAGCGAAGTCAATCGGCTATTAGACCCATTCCGTCTACTATCCTTTGGGGCGGCTGACTAGGACTTTTCCTCTCAGGGCTCTTCGTTGATTGTGCGGGGAGCCTATCGTAGAATGACATTCCTTTTCATTCGGAGGAAGGTGTGACAGCTACCGCGACGTTACCCAGACCGATCATCGAGTACCAAGCGCTATCGACGGAAGAATTGTACCGCCGGACGGTGGCGGCAAAGCAGGTGCTCGGTGAACGGGTCATGATCTTAGGCCATAATTACCAGCGGGATGAAGTGATTCAACATGCTGATTTCCGCGGTGATTCGCTCTTGCTCGCCAAACTGGCCGCCGAACGATCCGAGCGACCCTACATCGTCTTTTGCGGTGTGCACTTTATGGCCGAGACGGCGGACATCCTCAGCCGCTCTCAGCAAACGGTGATTTTGCCCGACATGGCCGCCGGCTGCTCGATGGCCGATATGGCGGCGATTGAACAGGTCGACCAGTGCTGGGAAGCGTTGGGGCGAGTAGTTTCCGTGGAAGACACCGTGATACCGGCGGTCTATGTGAACTCCGCAGCTGTGTTGAAAGCGTTTTGTGGCGAACATGGCGGGATCACCTGCACGTCTTCCAATGCCAAAGCCGTGATTGAGTGGTGTTGGGCCAGGCGAGAGAAGATCCTCTTCTTTCCCGATGAGCACTTGGGTCGCAACACGGCGAACAAGATGGGCATTCCTCGAGACCAGATGATCGTGTGGGACCCCTACCAGCTGAACGGCGGGAACACCAAAGACGCCATCAAGCGAGCCAAATTGATTCTCTGGAAAGGCCATTGCAGCGTCCACCAGATGTTTCAACCGGTCCATGTGGATCACTTTCGTAAACAGTACCCGAACGGCACGGTTATCGTTCACCCTGAGTGCCATGAAGACGTCGTGAATAAAGCGGATCTTATCGGATCAACCGAGTTCATCATTCGTACGGTGACTGCCGCACCAGCCGGCACGACATGGGCGGTTGGTACGGAACTGAATCTTGTCAATCGATTGAAGCACGAACTCACCGATAAAAAAGTATTCTTCCTGTCATCCACGGTCTGTCAGTGCGCCACCATGTTCCGGATCGATGCGGCACACCTCTGCTGGGCCATGGAGAATCTGGCGGAAGGCCAGGTCGTAAACCACATCGTGGTAGCGGAGGATGACAAGCGTTGGGCGAAGGTCGCGCTGGACCGTATGATGGCCGTCAGTTAAGACTGGTGCCTCCCCCCTCCGTTCCGGTATATTCCCTCAATTCTGTATGATCACCCGGTGAGAGCTTGGATCCCATTGTCTATGGACTATAAGTCAACACTTAATCTTCCCAAAACCGATTTCCCGATGAAGGCCAACTTGCCGCAGCGGGAACCTGAGATGCTGACCTGGTGGGAGCAACAGAAGCTCTATGATCAGATCCAAGCGATAGGCACGGGACGGCCTCGGTATGTGCTCCACGACGGTCCACCGTATGCGAACGGCCGTATCCATATCGGGCATGCATTGAACAAGATTTTGAAAGATATCATCGTCAAGTCCAAAACCATGGCCGGCTTTCATGCGCCGTATGTGCCGGGATGGGACTGCCACGGGTTGCCGATCGAGCATCAGGTCATGAAGGAACTGGGTGACAAGAAAAAGGACTTGGATGTGTCGGCGATTCGTCGGCTCTGCCGTGAGTATGCCGAACGATACGTCAACATCCAGCGAGACGAGTTCAAGCGACTCGGGGTGCTGGGAGAATGGGACCATCCGTACCTCACCATGACCCCTGACTATGAAGCGACGATCATCCGCGAGTTCGGAAAGTTTGTCGAGCATGGCGGGGTATACAAGGGCCTGAAGCCCGTACTGTGGTGCACCCACGATCAAACGGCGCTGGCGGAAGCAGAAGTTGAGTATGATGATCACACCTCGCCATCGATCTATGTGAAGTTTCCGGTCGTCACCTCACCTCCCGTTTTGGCAAAGGCCTTTCCCGGGATCGCCTTTCCGGAAGGAATGAAGCTGGTTTCCGTCGTCATCTGGACGACCACGCCGTGGACCTTGCCGGCCAATCAAGCGGTCTGTCTCCATGGTGATTTCGACTATGCCTTCGTCCAAGTCGGTGACGAGCTGCTGATCGTGGCGGAGAAACTTCTGGAGAGTGTGGCAAAAGCTTGTGGGCTCAACGACTACCGCGTTGTGGGCGTCAAGAAAGGCGGGGAGGGGTTCGAAGGGTTGGAGACGCAACGTCCGTTGTCTACCGGTCTATCACCGATTCTGCTCGGTGACTTTGTAACACTCGAGCAGGGAACCGGCTGCGTGCATATCGCTCCTGGACATGGCATGGAGGACTATCTCCTCGTCCTCGAGCACAACGCCAAGGCGTCACCCGGCGAACGACTCGAGATCCTGGCGCCGGTCGACAACGGTGGGCGATTCACGCCGGTCGTGAAGGAATTCGCCGGACAGCATGTCTTGAAAGCGAATCCAAAGATTGTCGAATACCTCCAGGCGAATGGGCGTTTGCTCGGTCATGGCTCGTTGAACCATTCCTATCCGCACTGTTGGCGGTGCAAGAATCCGGTGATCTTTCGTGCGACCGAGCAGTGGTTCGTCTCCATGGAGACGAATGATTTGCGAAGGGAAACACTGGCGGAGATCGAACGGGTCCGATGGATCCCAAGCTATGGTCGTGATCGGATCTTCGGCATGATTGAAAACCGTCCGGACTGGTGTCTTTCGCGTCAGCGTGTGTGGGGTGTGCCGATTCCTGGGTTTACGTGTCATACCTGTCATCATGTCCTTGCCGACCCTGTCGTGATCGAGCATGTCGCCGCGTTGATGGAATCGAAGGGGGCGGATGTCTGGTTCGACCGATCCGCTCTTGATTTGTTACCCGCTGGAACGGCATGTCCGAAGTGTGGAGGTACCAAGTTTGAGAAGGAACGTGACATTCTCGATGTGTGGTTTGAATCCGGCGTCAGTTACGCGGCAGTCCTGAAATCGAGGAAGTGGTGGCCGGCTGATTTGTATCTTGAAGGCTCCGACCAACATCGCGGTTGGTTTCATAGCGCCCTCCTGGCCGGAGTCACAACTGATCATCGGGCGCCCTATCAAGCGGTATTGACCCATGGTTTCGTCGTGGACGGGCAGGGCAAGAAGATGTCCAAGTCGGCCGGCAATGTAGTCGCGCCCCAGGACGTCATCAAGCAGTCTGGCGCGGAAATCCTCCGCTTGTGGGTGGCGGCTCAAGACTATCGTGAGGATCTCCGTATCTCGCAGGAGATCTTGAATCATCTGATCGAGGCCTATCGGAAGATCCGCAACACGTCCCGCTTCTTACTGAGCAATCTGTACGATTTTGATCCAACGGCGCATCGTGTTCCCTACGAGCAGTTACCCGAGTTGGATCGTTGGGCACTACTGCGTCTCGGTGGACTGATTACGAAGGTACGACAAGCCTATGAAGAGTTCGAGTTCCACGCGATCTTCCATGCCCTAAACAATTTTTGCGCGGTCGACCTCAGTGCCGTCTATCTCGACATTCTGAAAGACCGGCTCTATACGTTCCGCAAGGATGCACACGAGCGTCGTAGTTCACAGACCGTCCTGTACGACATTGTTGTGGCTATGGCAAAACTTATGGCGCCGGTATTGAGTTTTACGGCGGAGGAAATTTGGCGGACGCTGGTCGCACAGGTACCCGGAGGGTTGGGAACGGCGAGCGTGCATCTCGCCTCGTTTCCCAAGCTCGATCCGGCTTGGACCGATGCAAAGCTGGCGGAGCGGTGGGAGCGACTGTTGAAATATCGTGCACAGGTCCAAGGCGTTTTGGAGGAGCGGCGCCGTGAGAAAGTCATCGGCTCTTCGCTCGAAGCCCATGTGCATCTCACCACCGATGTGCCGACCGGCCAGTGGCTGGATATCTCGCCCGAGGACTTGAGCACCTTCTTTATCGTCTCGCAGGTGACCGTCGATCAACGGCCAGATGCGACGGCCGATCTGGCCGTCTCCGTAACCAAGTCAGCGCACGGCAAATGCGAGCGCTGCTGGAACTACCGGCCGGCTGTCGGAACCGTTCCTGACCATCCTACGCTCTGCGATCGGTGCCTGGAGGCGATCCGTTGAACGGCTCTACCTTGCGGAATCTGGCCTTGGCGTCGGTGACCGGCAGCATCATTTTTCTGGATCAGCTGACCAAACAGCAGATCATGCAAACGATGCGGCTCCATGAATCCATCCCCATCATCCCCAATCTCTTCAGTTTGACGTACATTCGAAATCCCGGGGCGGCATTCGGTCTGCTGGCCGGGAGCAGCAACGCGTTTCGGATGGTCTTCTTTGGGCTGACGTCGATTTTTGCCCTTGGGCTGTTGGGCACGATTCTGCTACGGATGCCGGAAGAAGATTGGATGGGGCGTGTCAGTGTTGCGGGAATTCTCGGCGGCGCGATCGGCAACCTCATCGACCGGCTGCGTTTTGGAGAAGTGATCGACTTTCTGGATGTCTATATCGACAACTACCACTGGCCTGCGTTCAATGTCGCGGACTCCGCGATCACCGTCGGGGTGATTGTCCTCATCATTCACTTCGCCTTCGAGAAGCGAGCCGATCCTCCTACTGCTTCGGAGACTTCCTCAGTTCCTTAAGACGTCAAAGGTAGAGCGTCTCTCGTGAAACGTCTGTCTCTTTCGATGAGAGACAAGATACGAACGGGGAACCGTGGTTGCGATACGAGCTAGGCCGGCATACGGACGATAAATCCGCCTTTTTCTTTGGCTTGTTTCTGCTGCTCTGCCGAGAACATGAACAGCGGTTCGCTGTGACAGAACTGACATTCTCTCGTTGTCACCGTCGCACTTGGTTCCCCGATGCTGATGAGGTACTCCTGAGCGAGCTTGAGGGCGGTGGTTTCATCCGTCGTCATCACATCGAAGTGAATGCGACCGCTCTTGCCGTTGACCCACGTATCGTAGACATGAATCGTATCCGAAGACATGAACAACTCCTTTCAGCGGACGACCAACAGGACCACAATTCCGAGGATAATACGATAGTACGCAAAGACGCGCAAGGTATGGCGTTGGACATAGGTCAAAAAGGCGGCGATGACCGCCCAGGCCACTAGAAATGAGATGACCATGCCGAGGCCGAGTGCCAGAAAATCCTGCTCGGTAAACGTTCCTCGGGCCTTCCACGTTTCATAGACTGTGGCCGCGATGATGGTTGGGAGGGCGAGAAAAAAGGAATACTCCGTGGCGACTTTGCGGTCCAATCCGGCGAGGAGGCCTCCGATGATGGTTGAACCGGATCGAGACATCCCGGGAATCAGGGAGGCGCATTGTGCGAGACCGATCCAGAATGCGTGGACTGCCGACATCTGCTCCAGACGCAACGCACGGCTGGTTCGTTTGGTGGCTTCAACGATGAGGATGATGATGCCTCCGAGGATCGATGTCAACGCCACCGTCAGGGGAGTGAACAAATAGGACTTGATCCATCCGTGAGCCAACAGACCAAGTATGGCGGCGGGCAGGAAGGCGATTCCTAGTCCGAGCAAGAACCACAAGTTCGGATGACTTTGCATTGAGATCTTGAGGCGGTTAGTCCACGCGGCAGCCGGCTGGTTTTGTGAGAACGATCGCAACGTTTTCTGTTCCTCCCAGGCGCCGGTGAGAAGCCGTCCGATTTTTTCCCGTTCGAATACGATGACGGCCAGGATCGCGCCCAACTGGATGGAGATCTCCGCGTTTGCAGCCACGTCGCCGGTGAAACCAAGGGCATGGCCGACCAGAATAAGGTGTCCGGTGGATGAGACGGGCAGAAACTCCGTCAGTCCTTCGACGACCCCAAGAATCACCGCGAGCGCCGGACCCCATTCGTTCATGCGTACACCACTCCTGGAATAGTAAGGCGGAGGTTTCAATCCTCATGGGCATGTCTGATAGAATGTGAGCGATAATCACAGAGCGACGCTGATCCGTCAAGCGCCGGATAGTTTGTCCTCATGTGTGTTTCGGCGGGACGGCCTCGCACAAAAGCAATTATGTTGACAACGTCCGGGTGTTGGCATACACACAGAGAAGGTAAACGGAAGAACGACTCTCACAGTCGGAATGGAAGTGAAGATCCACATGAAGCGCAGTCAAGTTGTAGGATTTGATGGAGGGAGGATCGCATGAGACGCGAGTGGACGGCGATAGTGTTGGTTGGAGCGGTGTTAACCACGGGTTGCGTATCCAACAAGAAATACCAAGAGGCGTTGGCCGAGTCGGACAATTCCAAGATGGAACTGGAGAAAGCTCGCCAACAGAAAAATGCCATGGAGCAACAGGTTCGAACGCTCAAAGAAATGAATGTAAAGTTCGGCAATGAAGCCCAAGCGGCTCGGGACGAACTCCAGCGCATTGAGCACGGGCGTGATACGGAGCGAGGCACGGTCGAAGGAAGGACAAAGGAGCTGGAAGACAAGGTCAAGGCGTTATCGGCGCAAAATAGGAATGTACGGCAGGAATATCAGGACGTGAAGCGTCATAACGATACGCTGAAGTCGTTGGTCGCTCGCTATCAAAAAGAGCTCAAGGACCGCTCTCAGTCGGGATCGCCGGCACAGACAGCAACGCTGACCCCAAGCCAGGCGCCATCTGGAACCGCTCCTGCAGCGGCTCCGGTCGCCTCAGCGGCGATGAACATCAATAAGGTGTCAGCGAGCGACATGATCCTCTTTTTGGGGCTGAAGCAAGACGAAGCCGATCGGATCGTGAACAATCGTCCATATCGCGTGAAGGGCGAATTGGTGGCGAAGAACGTCGTCCCTAAAGAGACCTTCGACCTGATCAAGGATCGGATCTCGGTTAATCCATAGATCGCGCGATAGATTCCACGGGCATGGAAAAGGCCGTTCTCCTGGGGGGAGCGGCCTTTTTATTTGGAGTGACAACACGCGCGCTCCAGTTCCGCATCGTCAACTATTCGAGGCCCGGCCCGAAACAAGGTCACCAAAAGATCGAAAATTCAGGTTCAAACCCGTGCAGACTTCTACCTGACGATCGAAACGGTTCCTCGTACGGATCATTCGACCGAGCGTCCGGAACCCGACCCGGCCCCAAGCTGCCAGGTGGAAGACCGAGAGGGGATAGTCTGTTCCAAAGAGGAGTCGAGCTTGAATCTCCGGGTGGCGCCGAAGATGCAGCAGCATCTTCAAGCGATGGGGTTGGGTGAGGGCGGAAATGTCGGCATAGAAATTCGGATAGAGCCGGCACAAGTCTCGAAACGTCGGAAGGAATCTTTCGTAGAACATGAGACCATAGCTGCAGGCATGAGCGGCGATGACGGTCACGCCTTCTTCCAGGGCCAGGCGGAGCCGAGAGGGATCTCCGAGTGATTGGTCCTTGCCGATCAAGCTGAATTCGTAGCCGACATGGCTCAAGAAGGGTAAGCCCCGTTGCGCCAGCGCCCGATAAAAAGGTTTGTATCGCTCGTCAGCCGGGTTGAAGTGCTGAGCGTTCGGTAGGACTTTGATCAGGACGGCACCGGCATCGGCGCAACGATGAACTTCGTCGATCGCATCCTTCCTCTGCGGATTGATCGACGGGCCGGCCAAAAAGACATCGGGGTAGGTCTGCACGACCTTGAACACGTAATCGTTGCTGACGAGAAAGTCGGTGTGCTGGCGATTGAGCAATCCGGTTTGATCGTAGAATCCGTCCATGCCGAGCAGGACCGCCTTCGAGACATGCCGTGAAGCGCGTAACTCCGTGAGAAGGTGATCGAGGTATTGCTGATTGGCCGCCCGTGGGTGGGCAGGGGAGAGGTCGTGCTTCCACAAGAGAAATCGAAAGAGCGGGCTGCGAAGCAGCTTCGGCGAGATGAAACAGCCGTTGTCGCCATCCGGCAATGCCGCAAGATGGACATGACAGTCGATGAGTGATTTCTCTTGAAGTGCCATTAAGAGTATCGGGCTTCGGGTTGCGAGTTTCGGATTTTGCCTTTCGGGTCTCGTTCGCGCAACGCATAACCATAACTATTTATATTTGCTGCCCTTAATGCCTGACTTGCGTAAATACTGAATTAGGGCGCCGATTAGCCGTGCAGTTTTAGAGGTAGCTGATGACAATCGATCGAACGTCAATTTGTCGATATAGCCAAGATCAAACGCCACGCAGAGATGGCTTTCCACTTCGCCCGCAGACCCCTTGGCCATACTCAGAAACTGGACGAACTCACCGGTGCCACTGCGTTCATGACCTTCGGCAATGTTAGCCATGATGGAGACACAGGCTCGACGGACCTGATCGCGAAGCCCAAAATCCTTTACGAAGGATCCGTCAGCGGAAACGGAATAAATGTCCTTTGTCAGCTCTCGTGCCTGCTGCCAAGCCTCGATGTCTTTGAACGTCTTGAATGAAGACATGAATTTAGTCTCGTGTTTCTGGTTACGAGTTCCGAGTTAAAACCGGGATTCGAGTCTTGTGTTCCGCGATTTACATTCAAACTCGAAAGCCAAACCCGGAACTCGCAACTCGAAACGGTCTCATTCCCCTTGGAGTCGTTCCGTCGCGATGCGCTTCACGCCCCGCAGATCCAGCTTGCCGGTCCCGAGTACCGGCAAGGCATCGACCTTGACGAACTGGCTCCGAGAGGGGATGAACAGATTGGGAAGGCCGCTCGCCGATACTTTTGCAAGAATGCCCGGAATCAGATCATCGTCAAGGGTATGAAGCACGGTCAGTCGCTCCCCCTTTTTCTCGTCCGGAAGACCGGTCACGGCGAAGACTTGGGTATCTGCTCCGGCTGCATGTTGCAAGGCCTCTTCGACTTTTCCATGCGGGACCATCTCACCTCCGATTTTTGAGAAACGCGAAAGCCGGTCGGTGATCGTCAAAAATCCATCTTCATCCAAGGAAGCGATATCCCCGGTGATGTACCATCCGTCCCGCATCGCCTGGGTCGTGAGGTCTTCTCGCCCGAGGTAGCCGTTCATCACATTCGGGCCTTTCACGAGCAACATACCGGGACTGCCGTTCGGCAGCGGAGCGTAGCTGTCGGGATCGACGATCCGGAGTGATACACCGGGGAGTGGCTGGCCGACGGTGCCGCGGCGAGATGCCGGTTGATAGTAGCCGGCGGCGCGGAAGTCCGGGCAGTTGACGGCGATGACGGGAGCACACTCCGTGACGCCATAACCTTCGATTGGGCCGATGCCGAACCTATCCTCCACGGCCTCGGCGAGCCGTGCCGACAGCTTTTCAGCGCCGGTGAGGATGACGCGCACCGAGCTGAACTGTTCCGGCGTACAGCGTCGGGAGTAGAGCTGCAGGAACGTCGGCGTAGTGACGATAAAGGTAATCCGATGCCGTCGGATGATTTCGCCGATCGCCGCCACGTCGAGGGGAGAAGGGTGAAAGATCATCGCGGCATTGTTGGACATCACGAACCAGAACACCATGTAACCGAATGAGTGGAAGAATGGCAGGATCCCGAGGACACGTTCGCCCTGATAGAAATGGAGCACCTGCGTGGCGCCTTGACTGTTGGCATCGATGTTGAAGTGCGACAGCATGACCCCTTTCGGCTCTCCGGTGCTGCCGCTGCTGAAGATGATCGTGGCCATGCTATCGGGGGTGAGCGGAGTTGTCTGCCCGCAGGCGCGTTCGATGAGACGGCAGGGCGCGAATAGAGCCAGCAGGGCAGCCAGCGCTTTCTGGCCGGCTCCGATCGTCTTAGCGAGGTCCTCCAGCCAGATCACCGACGGGCCATCCGGCAGTTCGAGTTTGGCCCTTTCAACGAAGGTGCGGCTCGTGACGAGAGTGCGCAGACCCGCAAGTTCCACGGCAGCCTCTAGACCGGATTTCCCGACCGTGTAGTTCAGGTTCACGATGGTCTTGCCGCAGAGGGGCGCGGCGACATTCACCAGGGCTGTGGCGACTGTGGGTGGCAGCAGGACACCCACCCGTTGTTGGTCCTTCCAATACGGCCGCAGCGTCCGCGCAAGAACGATCGATCCAATGAGCGCTTGTAAGGACGAGACGCGGGGGCGATTGTGATCGGCCATGGCCAGGCGGAAAGGATAGCGACGCATCGAACGGATAAATTCGCGATGGAGCGGCCGCCGGCTGGGTTTCCTGAGCTGCCAGGCTGCTTCGCCGAGTTCACGAATCTTGTCGCGCAGTTCTTGCGCCGATGTATCCGGCGGCAGCGGTGCGCCGAACGAAACGGTGATGGGGTACGGAATCTGTTCCGGCATTTTCCAGAGAAAGCGCCCGTGATTGAAGCTGAAGATGCTGCCCCACACGCGATCCAGATGAACGGGAATGATGGGAACGGTTCGGCCCTTCATGATGCGTTCAAATCCCCGTCGGAACGGCAAGAGCGTTCCGGTGCGCGTGATCTGGCCCTCGGGGAAAATGCAGACGAGATGTCCATCGTCGACGGCACGACCGGCCTCGCGGAGCGCCCGCAGAATCACACGCAATCCCCCTTGCGAAGAAATCGGAATGACGCCGAGCGACTTCATGAACGGTTTGAAGATCGACTGTTCGGCGTATTGCGAATCAACGACAAAGCGCACAGGGCGATCCAAACTGGCGATCAGCAGCATCCCGTCGATAAAGGAGACGTGATTCGGGACGAGAAGCGCTCCGCCGGATTGAGGAACATGAGACTGACCGATAATGCGGAGCCGATAGAGGGTGTTTGTGAGAATGACCAGTACCAGCCGAATAAACGTGTCAGGCAAGAACCAGAGCGCCCACCCGATACCACCCAAGGTCATTGCGGCGGCGGCCAAGAAAATGCCGGTTGTCGAGAGGCCGGCGTTGGCTAACGAACCGCCTGCCAGTGATCCCAACAAGATGCCGGTGAAGACACATGTGTTGGAGAACGAGATGACGGCCCCGCGCCGATCGGATGGGGACTTCCATTGAAGGATTGCGTTCAACGGAACAAAGATGAATGAACTGGCAATTCCCAGCGCTGCCATCATGAGGAACGTGCCTGTCAACACAGGTGCCAGGATGCCAAGCGACAGCAGTGTGAAGAACACGCCGATGGCGCCTAAGGGGATCAGTCCGTACTCGACTCGATTGCGGGAAACTCGTCCAACCAACATTGCGCCGACCCCGATGCCCACCGACAAGATGGTGAGGGGAAGGCCCGCCATCGCATCGGACAGATGCAAGACGGCTTTCGCATAGACGATCACGTTTTGTCCGAACAGGCTCGCAATCGTCCAAAACATGATTTCCATCGGAATGGCCATGCGCAGCATCCGTTCCGATTGAATCGCGGCCCATGCACCTTGGACCGTGACTCCTATGCCTCCGGTTGCGCGGGCGGGTAACACGTGTGGGATCGAAAAGGCGGTCGCGAGTCCGATGACCGAGAGACCGGTCAATGTTAGCGGAGCCAGCCACGTGTAATCCCCGGAGACCTGGAGAAGGAATCCTCCGGCCGCGGTTCCCGTCAAAATGGCGGCGAAGGTCCACATTTCCAAGAGGCCGTTGCCGACAGCCAGCCGCTCATGCGGGATCAGTTCGGGAAGGATCCCGTACTTTGAAGGACTAAACAGGGCACTGTGTACACCCATGCCGCATAACACGACCAAAGGCAGGATGCCTCCGGCTGGATTCAGCCAGAGTGCGACTGTACCGGCCGTCATGAGGAACACCTCGACGACTTTAATGGCGATGATGACCGTCCGTTTGCTGACGCGATCGGCCAGTGTGCCTCCGACGAGTGAGAGAAGCATCAACGGCAGGGTAAAAATGACAAATGCCATCGCGGTCTGCGTCTGTGCGACCGTTTCCAATTCCGGTCCTGGCGCCATGCCAGCCGTGGCTTGGCGAATGGCGAGCAAGGCAACCATGAGTTTCCACGCGTTATCGTTGAAGGCGCCGCAGAATTGGGCGATCAGGAGACCCCGAAGGGGATGTGAAAGAGATTGAGTGTCAGAACCGGCCGAGGTGGTCATCCGTGAAGTCTATTTTGCCCGATTGTTGATGTTTGGGGAAATAGGTAGCCCTTCCAGCTCCATGATTCGCAGGGCATTTGTTGTGGGGCAAGGACCCGGTCGGAGCCGATAATCGAACTCCAGTGTGCCGGCCGACACAGTTTCCTGGAAGTGCGCATTGATGAGCCGGGGCACCACTGGTTCCAAATCCGCCAACTCCAGATCATGGGTGCTCACGAGGCCGAAGCCGTTTCCTTGCGACAGTTCGGTAATGTAGGCCTGGCTGCCGATGAGCCGTTCCCGGTTGTTGGTGCCTTTGAATATTTCGTCGATCAGGAACAGCACGGGTGGCGCGGGTATTTCTTTGGTGGCATCAAGGATCGCTTTCAGTCGTTTGACCTCGGCATAAAAGAACGACAGACCGGCATCAAGCGAATCATCGACGCGGATGCAACAGGCCAAGCGGCTCCAGGTCCACTCAAGCGAGTGTGCACAGACTGGACCTCCGGCTTGCGCCAGACAAAGGTTGATACCGATCGTTCGCAGGAAGGTGCTCTTGCCGGACATGTTTGAGCCCGTGATCAGGTGGATCGAGCCGAGCTCTGTCAGATGAACGTCGTTTGCCACGCGGGTCTTGGCGGGGAGAAGCGGGTGTCCGAGCTGACTTGCATGGAGAGCCGGAGGCGTGCCGTTCTGTTCGCCGATTGAGCTGAGCGGGGTCGGCCATGTGTAGTTGGAATGAAGATGGGCAAAAGTTGCTAATGCCGACGCGGCTTCGACTTCAGCCAAACAGTCGAGCCAGTGCGGGAGGGCATCCTTAATCTCGTACTGAACGTGAATCAGTTGCCGAGTGAACCACAGATCCCACGGACACAGCGCGTTGACCGCCAGATGAACGAGCGGGTGGGCCTTGATGCTGATCGCATGGAGTGTACGTGCCGCGCGGTTGAGGTGCTGTGTGGGACTGGCCGCACCAATCAGGTTTGTCCAGGCCGAAGCGAGTGCCGTGTCTCGCCGTTTTGCATGGCGCTCGATGTAGCCGAGAACCGTGGCCAGCCGCTCGGTTTCAGGGTGAAGTCCGACGGCATGTTCCAGCAACTCTTCCCCTTGATCGGTCATGAAGTAGATCAGCGCATAGGCTGCGAACGAAAACATCCAATAACCGGGGAGCCAGCCGAACATTGTGGCGAAGGCAAGACCTATGGTTGTCAGGGCGAGCAGGCTTTGGACGGCAAGATAGGTGTTCAAGTGAGGCAAGCCGACCGGATGCTCAAGCACCGCGGCCAAGCGTCTGCCATTGATTTCTTGGTCTCCGGTCAGTTTGGCCTCGAGCGCCAGACGGTCACGAAACAAGGAGCGGGACGCCAGTTCTCTCACCAACGACTGCCGCGTGTGCCACTGTGATGGAGTGGGAGGTTGTTCCAACAGCCAATGATGCAGGCGCTCTCTGCCATGGTCCGAGACGGTCGTGTCGAGGAGATGCGTCAGAGAGTGCGCGCCGAACAGATCCAGGTCGGCGGCGTACGGGTGAGCCTTTGGAGTTTCGCCTGGCCTTGGAGAAATCGCGGTCCAGTCCAGCGCCATCCGCGCCAAATGCGTCAGCTTGATCTGTTTCCATTGACGAAGGCGGTGAATCCGGGTTTCCACCTTGTTATGATACGCGGCGACGGTGACGAAGATGGTCAGGAATATTCCAAGGGCTAGGTTGCCGCTGTGATACCAGTCGAGTTTGTAGAGGGTAATCGTGACGACGAGGCCGATGAGGAAAATGGCCAGCCGCCATCGCGTGAAGATGGCGCTGGTCCTGGTTCCTCGAGCAATGAGCCGGTCGGCCAACCGGACCATGGTCTCGATCTGGGTGATACGCGAGTGAGCCATGACAGGCGACCTTACTGGGAACGGGTCGGGGACGTCAAATACCAACGTGAATCCCATGAAGCGGATCTTGTAGGCTCGCGTTGGAAAGACGATCGGTCACGTTTCATCAACCACGAAATGCCTATGCCCAACGACTGGATTGACGTCTGTATCCACGAGTGCGTCGACGCGGGAGAACTGCTCAGTCGACTCGATGATCCGAGCCTCCAAGGCGCATGGGAGGATGAGGGGGCCGTCCATCTCTATTGGCCGGAAGACCAGTGGAACGAGGATCGGCTCGCTTCGGTTCGCCTAGTACTTGCCGACCTTGCACCATCGGTCGGAGATATTCCGCTCTCGGTACGACAGGTGCCGGCTCAGGATTGGAACGAGGCCTGGGCTCGCTCCGTAAGGCCGCTTCACATCGGCCGGCTGGTCATTCGTCCGAGCTGGGAACCGGTCGTGCTCGGGACAAACGATGTCGAAATCGTACTCGATCCGAAGCAGGCGTTCGGCACCGGCCACCATGCGACCACTCGGATGTTGCTCACGTGGTTGCAGAAGGAGATACATGGCGGAGAGCTGGTTTTGGATGTGGGTGCCGGCAGCGCCATCCTGGCCATGGCAGCGGTCAAGCTCGGCGCCGCATCGGCCATCGGTATTGAACATGATGCGGTGGCGGCGGAGTGTGCAAGGGAGTATCTCGGCTTGAATCATGTGAACGATCGGATCGACATTATGACAGGCACGTTGGACGATCTGCCGGAAGAGAAGCGACGGATTGCCGGTCTGGTGCTGGCCAATCTCGACCGGCAAACGATCTTGGATCTCGCCGGCGATGTGGTAAGCTCGGCGTCGGAAGGAGCACGCATACTGGTCTCCGGTATTCTCGTCGAGCAGCAGGCCGAGATCGTCGACCGATTTGCTAATCTTGGCTTGGCGTGCTCGGAACGGCGCCAGGAAGAGGGGTGGGTGGCGATGAAATTTCTCAGGCCCGAATCCTGCGACGGAGAGGCCTGATGGCGACCAGGCCGCCGTATCCACATGTCCATCAGATCAATGTCTCCGACGGAGGGGTTCCGAAGCTTCCCGTTTGGGAAGCAAAAGTGGGCGAACACGGGTTGGATGGCGATCGGCAGCGGAATCTCAAGGTTCACGGCGGACCCGACCGGGCCATCTGTCTATTTTCGCTGGAGCTTATCGAACGGTTGCAGGACGAAGGTCATCCAATTGACCCCGGATCGTCCGGCGAAAATCTGACCTTGTCCGGCCTGGATTGGGAGCTGGTACGGCCGGGTGTGCGATTGACGATCGGTCCCGAGGTTCACCTCGAAGTCACGAGCTATACGACTCCCTGCAGTCACAATCGGCGGTGGTTTAGGGAGGAGGATTTCTCGCGCATTTCGCAGAAGTTAAACCCTGGCTGGAGTCGTGTCTATGCGAGAGTGTTGCAAGGAGGGATTGTCCGACCCGGAGATGCGGTGACCGTGGAATCATGAAGTGACGGGGAGTTCGTAAGATTTTTTGCGAACATGCTTTACGGGTGACGGGGGATGAGGATGATGAATCGAATACTCGAACCTGAATTAATGGACGATCCCAAGCAGGCGGAAGTCTATGCGCGCGCCGACTTTGCAGAAGAGAATCAAGGATTCGTTGATCGATTCAAGGAATACTTCCCGGAGTTTTCGCAAGGCCGTGTTTTGGATCTCGGCTGTGGCCCTGCCGACATCCCGATCCGGTTTGCTAAACTATATCCGGCCTGCCAGATCATCGGGGTTGATGCCTCGGCTCCGATGATCCAGTTAGGCGAACAGGCAGTGAAGCAAGTTGACTTGTCGGATCGCATTACGCTGTGTTGCGAACGACTCGATGCCGTAGCCGGAGCCAATATTGCCGATGCAGCAATCTCCAATAGCCTGCTTCACCATCTGCCCAACCCCCTGCAGTTTTGGCAAAAACTTCGGCAACTCGTGAAGCCGGGCTCTCCGGTGCTGGTGATGGATCTGCTCCGCCCGGAATCGCCGGAAGAAGCGCAAGCCATCGTGGACCAGTACGCCGCCAATGAACCGGATATTTTACGCCGCGATTTCTACAACTCGCTGCTCGCGGCTTTTACGGAGGATGAGATCGGTTCCCAGTTGGCGCGCATGAATCTGACACGATTGCTGATCGACATCCCCGACGACCGCCACTGGGTAGTCGGCGGCATCATTTATTGAGCAAAACCATTTATGGGATTTGCATAAACATAGTTGGCCGCGAAGAAGCGATTCGCTGGCAGGGAAAGAGCTGTGGCGGTGTCAAGTGTTGGGCGATGAAATTGTATTCTCTACCCTTACGGCGTGCTTGTGAAAACCTTCGAGCAGTTACTTTTCTCTCACTACTTCTTCTTCTCGCTGTCCTGAATCTTGCTTCCTGTTCGGTGATCGACGCGACCTTCTCAACGATCAAGACGGGCTATCGTGTCATTAAGGGAACCGTTAAAGGGACCGTATGGGTCGTGCGAGGAACCTATCAATTTACAAAAGAGACGACCAAACTCGTGTACCACATCGGCAAGTTTACCTTTGAAGTCGTCCGTGCTCCGTTGGAGTATCCCTTGGTGAGGGACGAAGTTCAAACCATCGATGGACTCCCGGTCAAGGAGGCGATTCGCCTTGGGCGCGTAAAAAATGCTCCCTATACCGTCAAGGGTCGGTATTATGTGCCGATGAGTGTCTCCAGTGCACAGACGTATGAAGAGACAGGCATGGCATCTTGGTATGGGGAAGAAACAGTGCGTCAGAACAGTGGATCCATGACGGCCAACGGCGAACTGTTTAATCCACGAGGATTAACGGCAGCCCATAAGTATCTGCCGCTTCCGACCCATGTGCAGGTGACGAACCTTGAAAATGGGAGGTCGATCGTTGTGAGAGTGAATGACCGCGGTCCCTTTCCCAGTCAGCACAATCCTGATTCCGGAAAGAGGATCATCGACTTGAGCGAAGGAGCCGCCGAACAGCTTGGGTTTGTCGACAAAGGAGTCGCCCTGGTCCGTGTCGAGACGATTCAACTGGAAGAGTCATAAGCGGAGGCCCGCAAGCGGTCAAAGGGTATCTGTGTCCGGCGTGTCCAGGGCACGGGTGGTCTGCATTCTTGAAGCTCTTCGCCATCACTAATGAATGGGCGTCGCGTAACTGGTATATTCACGTTTCCAGTTAATGATTGGTGGAAGTGAAATCTGAAACCGAATGTGGTTGAACACTGTCGTGAGGCGATTTCGCGATCATTTCACCGTCGTCGTACTGTGTGCTCTCAGTACGGCAATTCCGATTGGATGTGGCGATCGCGAGACGGTCCTCGTGATCGAAAAACCAACGGAGGTGCACAGCATAGAGCAGACGGCGCCTGCTCCTGAATCCTCGAGTGCGGGGCCTCAGCCAGGCAAAGTGATTGCGATCCTGAAGGCAAGTGAGACGGCACGAGCCATTGGCGTGTATCACGGCAAAGATTTTGACGCTTTCCAAGTCAAGCTTGCCGACGGCACCGAGGGGCTCATCATCGCCGGTGATACCTTCAAAGTCGTGTCCCGGTGAGACGCGTGATAAGCATGGCAACGCGCGTACTTAGACTTTTCACACCAAGACGAACCAGGCTGACAACTTAGTGACTGCAATCGGAGAAGCGAAAGTGTACCGGGCGTCTATCGTTCATTCCCGCATTCAGCTACTCCGCATCTTTCCTAGGGTCTTCCAAGGGAATCGCTACATAACATTGCCTTGGCATCTTTGGCGGGGATCTGTAGAATAGCTGCATGTCGCGCGACAATTTGCTTTCACGTATCACGGTCGATCCTGAACTCTGTCACGGGAAGCCCTGTATCCGCGGTTTGCGGTACCCGGTAGAAAGTATTCTCGAATATTTGGCCGGGGGTGATTCTGTAGAGCAGGTCTTGGCTGAGTTCCCTGACCTGGAGCGAGACGACATTTTGGCGTGCCTTGAGTTTTCACGGAAGATGCTGGCAGCCAAAAGTGTTCATCTGGCCTTGACGTGAAATTTCTCCTCGATGCCCACCTCCCACGCCGCCTCTGTGCTCTTCTCGCAGAACATGGGCATGATGCAACGCACACGCTGAATCTTTCGGCAGGCAATCACACGAAAGATTCGGTTATCAGCCAGATTTCCGTAACGGAACAGCGAGTTGTGGTTTCTAAAGATTCTGATTTTGTATATTCGCACGTGCTGCAAGGGCGCCCTTGGAAGTTGCTCTTGATTAAAATGGGCAACATATCCGCCCATGACTTGAGCGCATTAATCGGTCGGCACTTGCCGACAATTGAGCAAGTTCTTCAAACCCATACGTTGGTCGAAGTCGATCGATCGTCTGTAACTCCCGTGATCTAGCCAAGCTCCCCCATGTAAGAAGAAACCGCAGCTTGATGATATATGCAAGATGGGCTGTTCAGATTGAAGCGAGTGATGAAGTATTTCTTAAGCTGCTGCCCGAATTTTTACCTTTAGTCGTACTTCCGCTCCCAAGCAGGCTAAGAGATCGATCAGCGCATCCGTACTGAACAGGTCGATCCGTCCTCGAAGGAGATCGCTCACTCGGGGCTGCGTCACACCGAGGATCTTCGCAGTAACCTTCTGTTTGAGACGCCGAGACGCGATGAGTTTTTGCACCTGAATCATGAGGTCCGCACGGACCAGTAGATGCTCGGCTTCCTCGCGCGGAAAGCCGATATCTCGGAAGACATTGCCGCTGGATTGTGTCGCCTTGAGTTTCATGGACTATGAGATGGGTATTAGTTTCAAATTGCGCGTTCTGATCGTCTGTCACTGCTACACAGAACGCGATGGGATCATTCGAATTATCTCTGCACGGAAAGCCACCAAAAGCGAAGCTACACACTATGAGAGGTGACTCATGAGAGCTCAGTATGACTTCTCCAGAATGAAGGGGGTTCGGAATCCCTATCGGAGGTTACTCAAGAAACCCATTACGATCCGATTGGACAGCGCAACGATCTCTTATTTTAAGGGGTTGGCCGATGAGCTCGGCATGCCGTATCAGCATCTCATCAACCTGTACTTAAGAGACTGCGCCATCAATCAGAAAAAATTGGCGCTCAGGTGGGCTTCCTGAGTGTCCTCCGACGTCAGGTCGCATCTGCTAGATTGCCGACAGTAGCGCACAAAAAGGACGAAGCCTGACGATAGTCGAGACCTGACCGCTTCTGATCCTGCTCTGTCGTATCCATGGGCAAGGTGGTTCTTCTCTCTACCGCGCCTAGCCTCTTGTGCCGGCGCCTCACCTCGATTACTGTCACTGCCAATGGAAGAAGAAACTACAGCATCTCCGGGGTCGAATGAGGAAAGTGACAAGATTGTCATCTATTGGGAACGGGAATATTCGACTGCGTTTCCACCGGAGCGGCTCAAGCTGGACTTTCATCCGCACCGGCCGATGTTGAACCAGATGACGCTGGATGAACAACGGGCACTGGCCGCCGGCGGATACAAGGTGCTGCCTGACGACTGCGGGCCGGTTCGCACAGTGGGCAACTACGGCTGGCTCATCCGCTGCCCGGCCGATGTGAAGTTGCGCCGCACTGCTGAGGGCATCAAGTGGCAATCACCTCCGATTCTGCCGGAAGAGCGACTGCTGGGTTACAAGACGTTCTCCGGCATGTACGTCGACTTGATTCTGAACAGCGGCTATCCCAAGCTCTGCTGCGGGGTCCGCTTGTACTATCCCAAGCATGTCGGATTGATGATGAAGGATGTGCCCAATCACTTCTATCACCACCCGGAGCGAACATTTACCGTCTGGGAAGGTGTCAAGACACAGGAGTACAAGCGTACGCCGAATCAGTATGACTGGTTGCCCGACTACGAAGCCTTCACAGCCAACTTCCTTCTGCAGTTGCACAAGCCCACCACCATCAAGCGCGGTGATCCCATCGGTATGATCTTGCCGGTTTTGCTCCCGAAGCAGTTCACGCTTCAAGAAATCCAGCGCCCTCGATGACGTGGCTTGTTCAACTGCTCGTCATTTCCTGTCTCCTCGTTCAGGCCCTGTTCGCCTCCGCCCAACTAGACCGTCTGAGAAAATCCAAGAGCGGCTCCGGTTCGACTGTTGTGGCTGACACAACGATGGTCGAGATTCCCGCCGGGGAGTTCATCATGGGATTTGACGGAACACAGGCGCTGGAGGATGAGCGCCCGGCGCATCGGGTGTGGCTCGATGCTTTCGCCATCGATCGATACGAGGTGACGACGGTGCACTATGCGGAGTTTCTCGCCTCGGAGAAACGCGCTCCTCCCTGGCAATGGGAAACGGTGGATCTCTCTCAACACGGGGATCGACCGGTCATCGGGGTGAGTTGGCACGATGCAGAGACGTTCTGCCGGTGGAAAGGGAAGCGATTGCCGACGGAAGCAGAATGGGAAAAGGCGGCGCGTGGTGCCGATAGCCGGGCTTATCCCTGGGGCAATCAGGCGCCGACAAATAAAATGGCCAACTTTGCGATTGGCGCGCGATTCAGTTATGGCCTCGTGCTCTTGCCCGTGCAGTCGCACGAAGAAGGCAAGAGCCCATATGGGCTCCACCATATGGCCGGCAACGCGTACGAGTGGGTTCACGACTGGTATGCCATCAGCTATTACGAGTCTTCGCCCGATCGCAATCCGCAAGGGCCGGTAGAAGGTCAGTTGAAAGTGCTGCGTGGCGGTTCCTGGTCGGATCTGCCCAAATATCTCCTTACCTATGCGCGGTTCAAACTCCCACCGGAAACCAGCAACAGCTACACGGGCTTCCGCTGCGCAAAGTCATGACTGCTGTGGAAAACTATCAGAGGTGGCAGGGAGGTGTTCAATCAGCCAATCGGCAATGACCTGCGTCATCCGCGTGAAGTCCGCCCCCTTCGTAAACTGATGGTCGGCCCCCGGCAGCATCTCAAGGTGCTTCTTGACCCGGAGCGCCTCGTAGAGTCGGCGGCTTTGGTGCGGGGGGACATGTTCATCGTGGTCACCCTGCACGATGACGGTCGGAGCGGTAATGGATTGCGCGGGATCGTAGGCAATCTGCCGGAGGCAGTCTTCATAAAAGGCATAGCGAAGCTTGATCGCATCAGGACCCCCCATGATGTTGGGGATCGTGTCAGTCGCCTTCCATTGCGCCATTCCTTCTTCTCCAAACTCCAGCCGTAGCTCTTCCGCAAAATCGACGACCGGACATTTGAGGGCAAGGCAAGCCAAGTCTGTCCGTTGTGAAGCAGCCAGAATTGAGACAAGCCCGCCGAAGCTGGATCCCATCAGGCCGGTGCGACGATATCCCCTCTGCCTCATGAGATCCACGGCTGCGTGTGCTTGTTCGACCGCCAGGGTGACGGTGATCTGATCGAATGAACCCTCGCTTTCCGCTTGTCCAAAAAAGTCAAAGCGGAAGGTGGCGATACCGTGGCCGATGAGCAGTCGGGTCAGAGCATTGTTCGTCGAGCTGGTTTTCGACGACAAGAATCCGTGACACAGGATGGCGATCCTATCGGTCTCGCCGCTCGGCTCGGTCAAGATGGATGCTATTCGAAGTCCGTGAGGACCGGGAAATGAGAATCGCTCTTCCACGGGGGCGATTGTATCAGAGTTGGCTTGAGCGGTCAGGGTGAAGGTCGGCGGATCTGAATAGTTAAGCCGTGAGCTTCAATTCCTCGGGAGAAACGTGTGGGGTGACGAGAGTCTCTGGCTGTTTCGCCGCGACTGCAGTCAACTTGACCGAGAAGATCACGAAGCTGGTCAAGATGAGGCCAAGACAAGTCCAAAGCCCAGTTCGAATATAGATGGAAGTCAGCGGCACATTCCAGGCGAGCGCCGCCAGGATGCCAAGCCCCATGGTTCCTAGGCAAAGTGTGGCGATTTGGACGGTTCTCCATCGATCCATGATGGCGGTAAGGTGCTCAAGATAGAGGCCGCGTTTCTTACTGTTAGAGACGCGACGGGCTGCCAAGGCAACGGGAACGAGATAGGAGAAGGCACCCATAACGGCGTTCACGACGAAGCCGACGAATGTCATATGTGTATAGGCGACCAAGTGCAGTTTGCCATAAGGCAACGTTTGGGGACTGGATAGGTTATTGGCTCCGACAAGCACACCCAGGATGATGGTGAACAGGAGAAAGCCAACACTGATCAAGAGATGGTCCGATGCGGTGCTGCCGGTGTAAGTTGAGGACCACCATGCCCTGAACAAGTCGCCGATTAGAAGCGTTGCCCCGATGAAGAGGATGCCGCCGGCGGCCATTTCAACAAGGACGGACGAGTTCAGGAATCCACCGATCAAGACAGCCACACCGATCGGCATCATGACCATCACCGGCAGTGCAAGCCTGGGTCTCACGAGCGGAGTATTCCAGACCGCCGGCAGGATGCGGTGTATCATTCCGATCATGGCCAAGACCACAAAGCCGAGCACAACAAGATGAATATGCGCGAGCCGCACATAGCCGTAGAATTCCGGCATGAGCCCAAATGCGGCGACTTCCCCAAAGGCTGATCCACCGGTCAGAGCGAGGAGAGAGAGCGTGTAATACCATGAGCATCCGGACGAAGCGGTCCAGGTCTCACGCACCCGGCCCCAGATCGTGTGTATGACGGACAAGAATGCGGCGATGACCACGAATCCGACGCCGCCCACGACCATGTCTTGATGCAGCCAGAAACCGACGAGCATTCCGATTACACCGCCGTTCATCGCCAAGAGCGTGAGGGGATGAGAGGCCGACTCTCTTCGATCGACGGAGTGTAGTGGTGGAACAAGCAAGAGAAATCCGCCGAGCATGATCTGGGCCACCCCGCCGACCAGCACTGCGTGGACGTGGAGCGCCCGCACCCATTGCGGCAGTGGAGTGCCTTCGACCAGTCCGACCAGCATCGCCAACCCGAGGATCGAAGCGAGCGCCAGCCAGCCAAAACCGGTGAAGCAAAACGTAAGGGGATGATAGCTTCGTGCGAACATCGTCCGAACTTATCGCTCCAGGAAATAAAAATGATCGGTCGGGCCTTGGCCGTGGCCGATCGCTAATCCATGCCGGATCGCCTCGGTGACGTACGACTTCGCGGCCTGCGCTGCGTCCAAGACAGACCGCCCTTGGGCAAGGTGAGCGGCCAACGCGGAGGCGAACGTACACCCTGTGCCATGGGTATGCCGTGTCTCAATGAAGTCCCCCTTCAGGACGTGGAAAAATCTCCCGTCATAGAGCAGATCGGTTGCCCGTTCGTTGAGGAGATGACCGCCTTTGATCAGCACATGCTTGCACCCGAAGCCATGAATCACCTTGGCCGCTCGCCGGGCGTCCGCCAAGGATGTAATCTCGATCCCAGACAGTTGTTGTGCCTCATGGACATTCGGGGTCACGACCAAGGCGAGCGGAAGCAGTGTCGTCTTGACGGCCTCGACCGCATCCGGTCGTAAAAGAGGATGGCCGCTCTTGGAGATCATCACCGGATCCACAACCAGATTGGCCACGTGTTGGGGTATCAGCATTTTCACGATGACGTCGACGATGGCAGCAGAAGACAACATCCCGGTCTTCACGGCGGCGACCTCGAAATCGTCGAAGATCGCGTCGATCTGAGCCGCGATGATCGCGGACGGCAGTTCGAAGATATCCGTCACTTCTTCGGTGTTCTGAGCCGTGATGGCCGTAATCACCGACATGGCGAAGACGCCATTGGCGGACATGGCCTTGATGTCGGCTTGGATTCCCGCTCCTCCGCCGGAGTCCGAACCGGCAATGGTCAGCACTTGTTTCAACGTGTTCGACATACACCCTCTACGGTACAGCCTGCGCTGGCTCTGACGATGATCCGACTTTTAGCCCATCGATCACGAAGGAAGCGTCCCGTCTCGGCAATTTCTCGTGGAAGTGCAACGTGAACTGAGCGACCGAGACATGCGGGGAGCCGGTGAACGTGAGCACGGCCCGTTCTTTTCGGCGAGAGAAGAGTTCAAGCCCCCGTGTACAGAGGCCTTCCCGATTCTCCTCGACGCCCTGATGCCAGGCCGTTCCATGATCGTCCTTCAGCAGTGTGTCCTGCAAGTGACACAGGAGTTTCAGATCGCGTGGGGAATGGTTTTCGATGGTCAGGTCCAACTTTGTTCGTCCGTCCTGCTTTTCGATCGAGGTCACGACCAACTCGTAGTGCTCGTTCCGGTGAGTCCCGAGCCCAACCGGCGGCGCCGACTCTTTCGGACTCTCGATGATCACGAGTGGTTGTGGCGCCGGCTCCTCCTTCTTGAAGAAGGCACTCAGGGGACCGGCTTTCGGCAGTGTTCCGCGCGCAGCGCCGACCGGCTGGGCGTTCGACGGGCTGATGAGCTTCACGGAGACCTGCAGGCCCTCGGGAGTCTCGATCGCCATACCCTTCACAAATACGTCGGCACGTATCGCTTTGGCTGCGCGCCGTACGACTTTCGTATCAGCCGAGTCGAAGTGATCCACGTTCTGCTTTTTCAGTGTCGAGTATGTGAGCGTGCGGTCAACCACCGCTAACTCACCGTCCACCATGATCTGTGTCCCGAGCTCCTCGGCAATGAACCGTCCTATCGGAGTGGGCTCTCCGGTAGAATCGGTAAAGTCGAGAATCGCGAGCCGCTGCTTTTTGGCTTTGGCGGCTTTTTCCGTCACCCCTTCCGCCAACTGTTTGAGGCTCTCTTCATAACCCGCCTCAGCCCACGAGGAAGTTGGATAGAGGGATGGCAACATGAGGCTGAGGAGCAACGCCAGGAGTCTGATCATACACATGAACTCTTGTCATTATACTCGGGACAGCACTGCTGTCTAGCGGGCCGTAAAAAGCGGTGTGTAATCGCCTCGATGGTTGAAAGAAGCGCGGAGGGTCTATCGGCGGGAGGTCGTGATGATGATCCGCTGGATGGGACATCATCTCCGTCAAGCGATGAATGGTCCTCACGTTGAGCACGCGCAATTCGTTGCTGATTTCCACCGTGTAAATCGGTATTCTGTCCATGCTGTTTGTGTGGAACATCTCAGCAAGGAGGTATCTTCATGGCGAAGGAGCGAAAGTATCGCGGCGAAGTTCCCCTTCATGATCGATATGGTCCTGAGGCAAAGTATGCCGTCGAGGCGGAAGCACTGCTTCCGACCACTAAACACGAAGAGGAAATAGCGCGCGGTCTTCAATTGGGTCTCCCCGCTGCTGATTCGATCGTCGATCGCCGAATTCCCACGTTCAGCCGTGGCGAGCTTCCGCATTTCGCCGGAATCAACACATTCGTGAAGTCGCCCTATGTGGAAGACGTTCGGAAGTGCGGTGAGTACGACGTCGCCATTCTCGGTGCGCCGTTCGACGGCGGCACGACCTACCGATCCGGCACCCGGTTCGGACCTCAGGGTATTCGCAAGATCTCGGCGTTGTACGGTACCTATAGCTTCGAACTCGGCGTGGATCTGCGAGAATCGATGTCCATGTGCGATCTCGGCGACGTCTTTACCATCCCCGCCAATATCGAAAAGACATTCGACCAAGTCAGCAAAGGGGTTGGCCATGTCTATTCCAGCGGCGCGTTTCCTGTGGTGTTGGGAGGAGACCATTCGTTGGGCTTCGCGACGGTGAGGGGAGTGGCTCAGCATCTGAACGGTAAGAAGCTCGGCATCATCCATTTCGACCGGCATGTGGACACGCAGGATACCGATCTCGATGAACGCATGCATACGACGCCTTGGTTTCACGCGACGAATATCCCCAACGTGCCGGCAAAGAATCTCGTCCAGATCGGGATCGGCGGCTGGCAGTCGCCGAGGCCGGGCGTGAAGAGTGGCCGTGAACGCCAAACGAGCATTATGACCGTCACGGATTGCGTGGAGATGGGAATCGAGAACGCCGCCAAACAGGCGCTGGAGGTGGCATGGGATGGGGTCGATGCCGTCTGGCTCAGTTTCGACGTGGATTGCCTGGATGCGGCCTTTGTCCCCGGAACAGGCTGGCCGGAGCCGGGGGGATTTTTACCTCGCGAAGTGTTGAAGTTCCTCCAAATTATCGCGGACGCGAAGCCGCTGGCAGGGATCGAGATCGTGGAATGTTCACCGCCCTACGACGCCGCGGAGATCACGAGTCTCATGGCCACGCGGGTGATCTGCGATGTCTTGGCATGTCAGGTGCGTTCCGGACACCTGGCAGCGAGGAAGAGACGGTGAGGAACGAGCCACGCCGGCCCAAGCAAATCAATTGCTTATGGGCCGGCGTGATAAAGATCGAAACATACCGAGGGAGTTCGCGCACCTCCATTTATAGCCGATCAACTGCAGATTCCTTCAGATTCCTGCCCCCCCCAAAACTCTTCCCACTGATTGATACTGATGTTCGGATGCTGGAGCCGGTCGAACAAACCTTTGGTTGGGTTTGACAAGGGCGCTTGCAAGTGGGGTACACTGCGACCCCAATAGCCCCCATTACTCCTATTGTCCAAGGAGGACTCAATGCAGAACAGCTTCTGTTTGAAGGTGCTGAGCGCAGCAAGTCTGTTTCTCTTGTGTCTCACCGGCTGGGTCAGCGCCGAAGAGCCCGCGGGCGGAATCAATGAAGCGCGTCTGGTCGCACAGTACAACTACTCGATCCACATCCTGGCCATGTTGGTGGTCGGATTCGGATTTCTTATGGTGTTCGTCCGGAGGTATGGATTCGGGGCGACAACGGGCACCTATCTGGTTGTGGCGACCGGATTGCCGCTGTACATATTTCTACGAGCCAACGGTCTGGTCGGGCATGGGTTGAAGGCGCATTCGGTGGAAACGCTGATGCTGGCCGAATTTTCCGTGGCGACCGCCCTGATTGCGATGGGGGCTGTGCTTGGAAGGCTGCGCGTGTTTCAGTATGCGATACTCGCGCTGCTTCTGGTTCCCATTTATGCGCTGAACGAATACCTGGTGTTGGACAATGGCTCGGGGCTTACGAAAGGGTTTCAAGATTCTGCAGGATCGATCGTCATCCATGCATTCGGCGCGTATTTCGGGTTAGCTGCGTCTCTGGTCCTCACGACCGCCCAACAACGGAGCCAGCCGATCGAGTCCGATCCCACGTCCGATCGTTTTGGCATGCTTGGGTCAATGGTGCTGTGGTTGTTCTGGCCGAGTTTTGCGACGGCGATCGTGCCGTTCGAGCAAATGCCGCAAACCATCGTGAATACGATCCTGGCCCTGAGCGGCGCGACGCTCGCCACGTATTTTCTGAGCACCTATTTCCATAAAGGGAAAACCTCGATGGTGGATATGGCCAACGCCGCGTTGGCAGGCGGGGTGTCCATCGGCTCGACCTGCAATCTCGTAGGCGCCGGAGGCGCGTTCACCATCGGTGTCTGCGCCGGTACCCTGTCGGTCATCGGGTACGTGTTCATTCAGCCCATGCTGGAATCTAAGATCAAGCTTGTGGACACTTGCGGCGTGCACAATCTACACGGGATGCCGGGGCTCCTGGGTGGACTCACGGCGATCGTCGTTGTTCCCGGCATCGCCGGTGTACAACTGACTGGTATTGCTCTTACCCTTATGATCGCATTGATCGGAGGGTTCATTACCGGTGCATTGATCAAGGCTACCGGCACGACGGAACAGGCGTATGAAGACAGCCATGAATTTTCCCATGTGCCGGGTCCGGAGAGTGAACGGAAGGTTGAGGAGCTGGCGCTGGGAGTAAAAGCCGATATCGAAGTATTGCAGAAAGACCTGCTTGCTCGGGCTGCTACGGCTTCGCCAATACGCTCAGGAAGAGAAGAACCAAGACCGATCGCCTAACTCGGCTTAGTCCCGGTGGGCATCTCAGCACTGGACTGCTGGTAGGTGAAGTGGGGGAGGCCTGTATTCGGTCTTCCCCGAGTGAGGCAACGCGTTCGTGCGCTCATCCGTTGCCTCACGGGAGCACACTGCCTCGATGGGAAACCGACTGCAAGGCTGAGAGCCGAACGCGCCGGCTAACGTTTTCTCGCCAGTTTGGTGCCCTCTCGTTGTGCCAGTCTCTTTAACAACGCTTGTCCTCTCCTCGTCCCGCTGCCGAGCAGGCCGGCCTGCCGGTTCTTACGCCGTGGGCGCCACCCATCAAACAACTTCCAGCTCGGAGAGCGACGTGTCGCGCGAAGGGCCTGTGTCACAGGAAGTTCGGTAGGATAAATGGGCCGCCCATCAGCTTCGGACAACATCATGGTGTGACCTCCTTGTTCAGGCGTCACCATGACACTATGGCGTTAAACTCGAGTTACGCCGATGTTACAGGGGCATCACAAAGAATTGGGCGCGAACGAGATCCCGGATGAAACGATGATCCAGGAGAAGTGAGGTGAGAGTCCGATAAGGAAGAGCATCGTGAGTGACGGGACGCGGACGTTACAGCGATGAGGCAAAACCATTGGCGGAGCAATCCGGTCAGGTGTGAATTTCCGCAGTCACCACTATACCGACTTTGGAATCGTCCATCTCAATCGGATACGCCAACTCACGCCAGGCGTCGATGCCGCCCACAAGCGGCCGGACACGGGTAATCCCTTTTCGTCTCAGCATCAACGCCATCCTCGCGGACGTCGCTTCATTGGACAGGCGCAGAACAAAATGACGTCCCGGTCCCGTGGAATATCGTCATGGCGTTGTTCGAGCTCTTCTGCGGAGATGCGCAGGGCGCCTGGAATAGTATAGGGGTCGGCTACATGGTCCTCAATGCCTCGCAGATCCACGACGGATAACGGATGGCCATCATCCATGAGTTGCTTGAGCTCGGCTGAGCTGATGCGAGCCACTCGCAGCTCCCGCAATAGCTTTTGCCGGTGGAGATATTTATAAAGCACGTATCCGCCAAGGATGACAGCAAGCAGAAGCCCCGCCGTTTTCCCGAGCTGCATGACCTGTTCGGCCAGATAGCTGATCTGTTCGCTTAAGATATAGCCGAGCAGAAGAAACAGAAAGCTCCAGAGCAGCGATCCGGCGCCGTTAAAGAGCAAGAACCGCCCGATCGAGACTTTGAAGAGGCCGGCCAACGCGGGTGCGAGGGTGCTCAATCCCGGGATGAATTTGGCCAGGATTAGCGCGCGGATCCCATGCCTGACAAAGAGATTCTCCGTGCGTCTGACACAGGCGTCGGGCTCAAGCGCAATCCGGCACAACAGGCTGAGGGTTTGCCGCCCACGATGGAGGCCGAGTTCGAACCAGACCATATCGCCCAGCAGGCATGCGGCAACCGAGAGGCCGGTCAGCACGGCCAGATGAGCTTCTCCCTCGGCTGCGACGGCTCCGGCCGCAAGCAGGACCGGGACGGCGGGAATTGGAAGGCCGATCTGCTCGGCGAGGACGGTCAGGAACACCACGATCTCGATGTGAGAAAGCAGAAATTCGAGCGCCTGTTGCATGGCGTTAGGCTGATGCGCTGAGCGCTTTGCGGATGGCGACCGACAACGCCTGCACGTCGTCCGCTCCATCTTGCCGATGGCCATTGACAAAAAACGTCGGCGTTCCCGTCACTCCGTGCTGATGACCCGAGGCCGCGTCCGTGCGGACGCGGTCGAGATAGCGATGTTGCTGAAGGGCCTCGCCGAATCGAGTTCTATCGAGTTCGAGCTGGCCCGCGTACCTCATCAGATCGCTGTATTCAAGTTCCCATTGGTGAGCAAACAACATGGCATACATCGGCCAAAACTTCCCTTGTGAGGCTGCCGCTTCAGCCGCCTCGGCGGCCTGCGCGGCATGAGGATGCTTGTGAGCAAGCGGAAAGTGCCGGAACACGAATCGGAGATCATGACCGAACTCACGCTGCAGGGACTGAATCGTCGTGATCGCTTGTCGGCTATAGGGGCATTCAAAGTCACCGTATTCCACGAGCGTGACTGGGGCCGCACTATCCCCCTCCACATGATCGTGTTCTGTGATGACGAATGCCGGCGCATGAACACGGTCCTTGGCCATAGCGCTCCTCCTTAGACCTCATCCAGATAGCGCTCGATCATCTTTTCTGCGATAGTGCCTTCACCGACCCCGGATGCGACCCGCTTGATCGAGCCATGTCGCGCATCGCCTGCCACGAAGATTCCCGGCACACTGGTTTCGAATAGGTATGGCGCTCGTTCGAGCGGCCAGGTCGGGGGCAAACAGCCGTCCCGCACTAAATCCGGACCGGATAAGATAAACCCGTGCTCATCGCGGAGGACGCTATCCCCGAGCCAGTCGGTATGCGGTTGGGCGCCGATGAGAATGAACAGGGATTGCGCCGGCACCATGCGGCAATCTTTGGTCTTGGCATGTTGGAGAACCAGCGACTCAAGCCGGGAGGTGCCTTGGACCTCGGTCACCTCCACGCTGGTTTCGACGACGATGTTCGACGTTTCCTTGAGGCGCTCGATCAGGTAATAGGACATTGTGGCGGTCAGTGAGTCGCCACGGACCAGCATCGTTACCTGACGGGCATGGCGCGCAAAGTAGACGGCCGCCTGGCCGGCTGAATTCGCGCCGCCGATGATATAGACGTCCTCTCCCTTTGCCGCGAAGGCCTCCGTCATGCCGGCCCCATAATAAATGCCCGCACCGGTCAGTTGAGCCATACCGGGGACGTTCAGCGTACGATAGGAAACACCCGTCGTAATCAGGACGGTTTTTCCGCTGAGCTCGCTGCCATCGGCAAGTTTGACGATCCGCGCAGGGCCGGCCACACGCACACTGACGGCTTCCTGCGGATTCAGTAATTCGACGCCGAATCGCTGTGCTTGCGTCAAGGCGCGTCGCGAGAGATCTTGGCCGCTGAGACCGGCTGGGAAGCCCAGGTAGTTCTCAATTCGGGAGCTCATGCCGGCCTGTCCACCCGGCGCTTCACGTTCGATGAGCACCGTCTTGAGCCCTTCGGACCCGCCATAGACGGCGGCGGCTAACCCGGCTGGTCCGGCTCCAATGACGATGAGGTCGTATAACGGTTGTTCAGCTTTCATCCGAAAGCCGACTTTTTCTGCCACCTGAAACGTGGTCGGTTGAATCATGAACGATCCGTCTGCGAACAGGACTACCGGGAGTTGATCATGGCCGGCGTGGACGGACTGAAGCAGAGACTCCGCTTCGGTCTCCTTCTCGACATCCAGCCACTGATAGGGGACCTGATTTCTCGCCAGGAATTCCTTGATCTGATGCGTGTGAGGCGACCAGCGGTGTCCCAGCACCCGGATTCCTTGGAACGGGGCCTTGAACGAGGCATGCCAGTCGTCCAAGAGGTCGTCGATGACCGGATACAAGCGTTCCTCCGGAGGGTGCCATGGCTTCAGCAAATAGTAATCGACTTGTGCGTCATTAATCGCTCGAATGGCCGCATCCGTATCGGCATAGGCGGTCAGCAAGGCTCGCTTCGCGTTGGGGTAGAGCGAGATGGCCTGTGCAAGAAATTCAACCCCGGTCATCTGGGGCATCCGCTGATCCACCAAAAACAAGGCCACAGCCTCATTTCGGAGCTTGAGCTGTTTTAATGAAGCGAGCGCGTCGGCCCCTGACTCGGCTCGGAGGACTCGGTACTGCTCGCCATAATTGCGTCGAAGGTCGCGCTCGACCGCTCGCGAGACTTCAGGATCATCATCCACCGTGACGAGAAACGGTTTCATGCTCAGGCCTTTTCCTTGGACGGATCGCTTCGTCCCGACGCGGCCGCCGGCGGTTTGCGCGTCATCGGCAAGCGGACGAGGAATACCGTGTGCCCCGGCTTCGATTCGAATTCGATCTCTCCTCCATGGCGGTCCGCCACGATGCGATAGCTGATGATCAACCCGAGGCCGGTCCCCTTTCCGACGCCTTTCGTCGTGAAGAACGGTTCAAAGAGGTGAGGCCGAACCTCCTCAGGGATCCCCGACCCGTTATCGTGGATCTCCACGAGGACCTGATGATCCTCTCGCCGTGTGCGGATTCTCACTTTCCCTTTTCCGTTCACCGCATCGCTCGCGTTGTCGATGAGATTCGTCCACACCTGATTCAACTCGTTTCCGTACGCGGGAATCGGGGGAAGCGAGCGATCGTACTCTCGCTCCAGCGTGACGCCTTTTAGCTTATGGGACAGCATGGTGAGCGTGCTCTCGAGCCCTTCGTGGATATCGATCTCTTGCAGCGGGGCGCGGCCTTCGTACGAATAGGCCTTCACCGCGTTCACCAATTCCGCGATGCGGCTGGTGCTGCGTTCAACCTGTTGAGTCAACTCCTGTAGCGACAGGGTTCCTGTCATCCATCTCAGCACGTCTCCCATCGCCTCCTCGGGAAACTGCTTGCTGATCCCTTCGAGCCACGCTCGATCCAGTCCCGTGCCGACCAAGATACTGGCAAGCTTCCATGCGTCGGCGATGTGGTGCCGTTCAAGCCACGTCAGCACCTCCTCCTCTCGATCGTTCCGGGTCAGCGGATCCAGCGGCGTCGTGGGATGAGGACGTGTGGCGATGTCGCGCTGAATCTGCGCGACCGCCTCGGACTGTGCCGTCGAGAGCTGCCGCTGATTCACGCGACAGGCGAGGGCGGGAAAGCCGCCTGCGACGCTGAGCAGGTCGGCAGCGGCCCGACGTGCCGCCGCAGCCGGATTGTTGAGTTCATGGGCGAGGCCGGCCGCCATGGTCCCAAGCGAGACGAGCTTTTCCCGTTGTTGGGAAAACCCCTCCAGCCCTCGAAGCCGCGCCGCCATGGTCCGCAAGATTTCCTTCGCCACCGATGGGCACAGTCGCATCAATAACCAGAACTGTTCCTTTGAATATCGCAAGAGCCGGCATGGAATTCGCGTCTGGGCATCGACGAAGTACGGGATGTCCAACAGCAATGATACTTCACCGAAAAACTTTCCGGCCGTATGGACCGCCATCACTACTTCCTGACCACCATAGGTCTTGCTGACGCGAATCTCTCCTTCGAGAATCACGTAAAACGCGGTCGCGGAGTCCCCCTCTCTGGCGATGATCTCACCGGCCGGCACCTGTAGCTCCTCGCCTTGTTCCAGACAGGTACTCTCTTCCGGGGTAAGGCCCGTGAACAACGGGAGTTTTTGTAGGTCAGCTGGATTCATGGGGTTCTCACGAACCTTCCCGCAAGGTGTATCGGAAGATTGAGACTCCGGTAAGGTATGCCGTTACGATTATCACGTCAATGGACTTCGGCAAGACACAGGAAGTGTCAAAGGGAGGGGCAACCTGACTAGACTTTACGGGTTTTATATTTGTATGGTGCTGCAATCATCAAATCGGAGAACTAATCGATGCCCCATGAAACGTATCCCCGCAGCCCGAAAGCTCTTCTCGGCGGACTCGCCCACTTGGGGCGATTTATCGACAAGATTCGTCTACGCAACGCCGGGCATATTCAGGATTACAACTACATCACGGTTGGGTTCGATAAATATTTGACCGATTTTCTGGGCATCGATGCGAAGGTATTTGAGCAGCAGGTTTTAGCCGGTGGGACGGATCAAGACTTGCTCACCTGGGTAAAGGCCAACGGCCGCAAGGTCTCCGACCAGGAGGTTGCACAATGGTCCCATGGGCTGCTGGTTTCCTGCCCGAAAGATGAGGCGGCTCGCCGGCGACTTGAAGGCCGCCTGAAGGATATCGCGACCAAGCGTGGTGTGCCGGTTGAGACACTCCCACTTGTGACCACCTGGGCTGATGTCATCGAACTTGATGAAGACCGCTTGTGATGTGGAGAACGTTCGTCATGACCGAGGGAATAAACGGGTCTTTACCTCATCTCCGCCCATCCGCCTGTTTGGGAACGAAACGTCAGGTGTCGGGCTGAGGTGCGAACCATCGCGGCGTCATTGGTCTGATCCACCGCGTGCACCTGTTCATTCGCCGTCCAACGCACAGTGAAGAATCCTCCCGTGAAAGCGGAAAAAGCCAGCGCTCGCTCGGAGGTAATCGCGATGACCACATGGCCTCGACCCTGCACTTGCTTCACGAGTTCGTTCGGTCCCAGTGCCGCGCTGAACCAATGACCGCGGCTTTCCTGAAACCCATGAACTCGCCGATTGGTCTGAACGACGAGCAGGCGCGGCAGCACATGATGCCGCTCGACCTGTTCCTCGACACCCAACTGCACCTCAGTCCATCGGCGTAAACCGGAAGAAAATCCCAAGAGTCTGCGGGAAGTCTGTGCAAAACCGGCTGGTCCTCGTGCCGCCGTTGCAACGACAGTTTCATTGACTCCTAATGCTTCCTCGACAGGACTTCCTCCTCCCGGCAGGGCGACGACTCTGTCTTTTATGACCGTGACGAGGACGTCTACAGAACGAACTTCGGCGAAAGCCGAATGAGGAGAGAGAAAAAGAATAATCGCTAGAACCAGCATCGGTCGGGGTATGATGAACCTCATCCTCTTTCTTATTGAGCGACCTGCGCTCATGCTCCTTATCATGCAAGGGGCAGACTCACGTATTTCTCTGGAAAGTCGATCGCATGGATGAGGCATCTTTGCCAGATTGTAGCAATCTTGCTCAATAGCTTTCTCAGAGAATTGGGAGGTGGGGAACAAGGTGGCTCAGTGCCGGCAGGGTGAAAGCAACAACAGGAAAGGCGACCTGCTCAGGGTAACAGGGTGGCGGTCATTCGACCAAGCGGTCGGCTCACGAGAGCCGGCCGCTTTTCTTTTCGGAGCTTGGAGTGGGATAGGTCCTACAGCGATGGCAGTGTCAGCAACTTCTTCATCTCGCAGTGAGCGAGGACTACATCGGGGGCGCGCTGCAGCGCTTCATAGTAACTTCGCTCGTACCCGTCGCCCATTTCCGAGGGGCGAATCAACGCGCGCACCTCGGTCAACAGCATGGCGACATCGTCGACCGTCAGCCGCTCGCTTCCATCCAACAATTCGTCGATGCGAACGACCATGTTGGAAAGCGGATGCAGCCAGGTAAACCACGGATCGTTCATCACCAGTTGCAGGAGCTGGCCCGTGGAGTCCACTCGCCCATAGATCCGCTCATAGGTCAGCTGCTCGGCTACGATCAGGGCCTTATGCAGGCCCAGCAGGCCATGCCGAACATCCGTGAGGGTTCGCCGGAGCGGGTTAGTTTCTCGGACATGTGTTTGTTTCGATGAGGTAGCCATAAAATAATCTTACCAGGTCAATGGAAGAATTGGGACTCAGTGCCGGTCCTCATATGGTTGACGTCTCGATATGTCCCTTATCGGATACCATGCGCTTGTTCTGTAGTGCCAAGAGAGATCATCTTGATGTTTCTCTTCAGCTGCCAAATCCTAGCCTTTCCCGTGGTGTTGGATTGTCATAAGACGGTCCGGCGATTGGCATCATCGTTTGGGTACAGCCGAGACGGAAGCCCGCTGCCTGCTCTGATTCCGTGTGAAGGTGTCGTCCAAGGATGTGCTTCGCTGAGGATCTAAGAGGCTTCCGTAGAAGGAAAAGAGCTCACCGGTCAATCGAGCCGTATTGTCGGGGTCGGTCTGGTGTTTCCGCCGTATGTAGTCGTTCAATATGCGGCCGTCAGCGGTCTTATGAACATGAGGTTGACTCAAATTCATTCGGTAGCGTGCGATCGAGTCGGCAACTCGACTGATGAAGACCACGGTGCCGTCGCGGTCCAAGTGTTCGACGACGCCTACATGGGTGAGGGGATCGTTCAACTTACCGTCCCCATTGAAATCCCATGTGTTATCGAAAAATACGAGGTCGCCCGGGTGGACGTCCGATCCTTGATGCACAACACCATGTTGACGCACATGATTGTAGATAAGCCGGACGCCATTCCCTTTCGGATCATCGATAGATCCACGATACAGATCGATGCCATGTTCCAGGAAGATCGCGCGCGCGACTCCGGCGCAGTCATAGGCGATGCGCCTGCCTTGGCTGGTAATCGTTCGTGTGCCGACCAGTCTTGCAGCGGACTGAACGATGGCGGATCGGCTGGGAAGCGACGTTCTTAGAAGAGGGGGGTGATGCTCCGGCTCCGGGGCCCGCATGACCGGGGTTTGAGCCAATACAGGTGATTCCGGCAGCGCAACCCTATCCGCCGGTGTCGGTGGCTCAAGGGCTTTCCGATCCGTCCTCTGGGCCGGCTTAGTGCAGCCCACGAGGGTGGCAATCGCGATTGTGGCCATGATGAACAGGAATCGCATTTGCGGTTACCGCACGTTCACGAATCGGTCTTTGGCCGTCTGTCGGAGCGCATCGATGTCTTCACGCCTGGTGACGGAGAGCGGGATGGTGTGGGTCAATTCTTCGACCAGTAGATCGGTTGTGAGCGGCGTTTTCTGATGGAGAGCCCGATAGAGAGCTGCCACAACCCCTTGCTCGATTTCTGAACCGCTGAACCCGTCGCTGGCGCTGACAATCTTGCCGAGGTCGAATTTCTTGCTGTCTTGCCTGCGCAGGCCGAGGTGGATTTTCCAGATGGCTTCACGTTCGGCATCGTCCGGCAGGTCGACGAAAAAGATTTCATCGAACCGGCCCTTGCGAAGGAGTTCGGGCGGCAGCGAGGACAGATCATTGGCCGTGGCGACGACGAACACGTCTTGCTTCTTTTCCTGCAGCCAGGTGAGGAAGGCGCCGAAGAGTCGGCGGCTCAAGCCCGCGTCGGCTTCGCCGCTCCCCCCGCCGGCCACTATGGCTTTCTCGATTTCATCGATCCACAGGACGATCGGGGATAAAGACTCCGCCATCTCAATCGCCTTACGGAAATTCTTTTCCGATTCGCCGATGAACTTGTCGAACAACCGACCTGCGTCGAGTTTCAGGAGCGGGAGCTTCCACTCCCGTGCGATCGCCTTAGCGGCAAGCGACTTGCCGCAGCCTGGCACGCCGACCAGCATGATGCCGCGAGGGGGGGTAAGGTTGAGCGATTTGGCTTCGGCGGTAAATCCGACTTGGGCGCGTTCCAGCCAGGACTTCAGATTGGTGAATCCCCCCAACTCAAACCGATTGTCCTCCAAAGGATAATATTCCAACAAGCCGCCATCCTTGATCGCCTGAACCTTACGCTTGAGGATGGTCTGTACATCCTCGGCAGAGAGGGTGCCGCGCTCGACGATGCATTGGGCGATGACTTGGCGCGCTTGATGGAGGGTTAAGCCCTGGAGGGCACGGAGGATCGCGTCAGACTCCTGGGTGGTGGGCCCCTTGTCGGCTGCCTTGGCCTCGCTGATCGAACTAAGGATGCTTTGCGCAAGGGTCGTCGAACGGACGCGGGGTGTGGTTCGAGGACCCAGCGATTGGAGGAGGCCGCGCAACATGGACCGGAGTTCTTCTCGATCGGGCAACTTCAGATCGAGCCGTACGGCGAGTTTTTCAAGGTCCAGCGGCAGCGCGATGGGCTGGCCGGTGAGCACACAGGTCGCACGAGATCGGCTGTACGCCGCCGCAACCTCCCGAAGCTGACGGCATACGGCCGGGTCTTGAAGGTGCGGCGCGAGATCCTTGAGCCAGAATACCGCCTCCACGGTGAGGCCATGGAGATGTTGAAGGACCGCCAACGGAGTGGCGGTCAGTTTACTGAGGGTCGGGGTCTCGTCGGCGCGGGTGAGCCCTCTGGTGACGGACCACTCAAAGAGCGGCATGCGCTCCTGTGCGGTGACCGATTGCAGCAAGGCCAGTACTCGTTCCTCTTCCACCGTTTCGATGACGACAAGAGGGTGGGAGGAACGGATCAGGGTGCGGAGATCGTGCACGCTGGTCGACAAAGCCATGGCGTGGAAATGCTAGCACGAGGTATCAGCCGGGCCAAGAAAACCGGTGAATGTCACCGGATGTTCGGCGGACGAAGGTAACAAGTGGATCTCGCCTGATGCATTCCTATCGTTGAGGATTGGGCTCTTGCGGGTATCAACCTGGAAGACGGAGCCCTATGTTTTGCTTGGAGCTTCAAGCGCCTTGTTGATTTCCCCGATCAGACGGCGCTCGATTTCACTGGTTTCCTCAGCACTGACGGTCAAGATACGCCCGCCCTGCGCGAGCTTTTCAAATTCCGCTTTCACGCTGAGTTTGGTGATATTGGCGGGAAGAGCCTGGAGCGAGATGACATATTGATTCCGAAAGCCGGCCACTTCTAGGGAGGTTGGGGTCGACACCTTGCGCGTCGTGACGTAGGCCGTCCGTTGATCGGTCTTGGCGCTCACCCTGAGTTGATAGCCGTTCCGCGTGAGTGTTTCCTCAATAGCCTTTGCAACGGTCGTCATGGGGCGAGGTAAGGTATCGATTTGCGCGCCCTTCTCATCGATGTTGAGCGATTGAGCGGCTTGGGCCGCCGTGGTGCGTTGGACTTCCGCACTCATGCGTTTGGTTTGGGCCAGCTGCAGTTCCAGTTGTTCGGTGAGCTGTTTGGTCTCGGTCTTGGCGCTCTCGGTCGTATGCCTCGCGTCACGGAGCTCCTGGTTGAGCAAGTCGATTTGCTGTTGCATCACCTTATTCCCGTCTTGCAATGAACCGAGAAGAGATTCCTGTTTGGTGATTTGTTTCTTGAGGGCGTCGTTCTCGGCGCGAAAGGGACTGTCGTCTGGGGCGCATCCCGAGATGGCCAAGACCAATATGGATCCGATCCGCAATGACCACTGGGTCACAGACATGTCGTCTTTCACGCGAGTGTCCTCCGAATAAAGTGCCGGGATTATCCACGCTTTAGCCCGACTTGTCCACGTGGGATTCGGGTATTTGATCCTTCCGCCTCCTCAGCGGTATGTTCTTTACGATGAGAACTGCGGCAGCATCATGAATGTCCCTAGCTTGCACCGTAGTGCTGTCCAGCTGTAGCATGCATCAGTGATGCCTTCACTGCTTCGGAAAACCTTCTCCGTCCCTCCGCTTGGCTGTAACTGCTCGATCATCGGCGATCCGATCACGAAGCAAGCCGTTGTCATCGATCCCGGTGGGGCGCCGGAGCGAATTCTCCATGAGGTGCAGAAACTGGGCTTCGCCGTCAGTCACATACTCCATACGCATGCCCATCTCGATCATTTTTTGGCGTCCAGTGAAATCAAGAAGGCGACCGGCGCGGCGATTTGCTTGCATCAGGGCGATCTCGATTTGTGGAAGAATCTGGAACTGCAGTGTCGCGTGTTCGGGGTTTCTTATATCCCGGCGCTGCCTCCGGACCATTGGCTTCAAGATGAGGAACAGGTCATGCTGGGGCAGATCCCGATCGTGGCGATGCACACGCCGGGCCATACGCCAGGATCGATGAGTTTTCATGTGCCGAATGAACAACTCGTGCTGGCCGGCGACACGCTCTTTCGGGGAAGTATCGGCCGGACCGATTTATGGGGCGGCAACTTTGAGGCCATCGAGGAATCGATTCGCGAGCGACTCTATACGCTCGACGAGGCCACAATTGTGGTGACCGGACACGGGCCGGAAACTGAAATCGGCGTCGAAAAGGAGACGAATCAGTTTGTCCGTGCATGACAGGACGGGGAGGGACCATGGCTCCATACAGGCTGCTGGTACTTGTTACGCTGCTCTGCCTCGTGCCGGTTCATGCGCTTGCCCTGCCGGATGAGCCACCAACCTCTCGTCCTGATCCAATCATGATTACCGAGGTCAAGGTCCGTGTCTCGGATCACGGTCCGGTCGTGTTGCTACAGGCCGAAGGCCGCACCATTCCCATTTTTGTCGATGTCACGGTGGCTCTCTCGATTCAAGGTGCGTTGAATGGGGAACAATTGCCTCGTCCGATGTCGCACGATCTGATGCGCGAGATCCTGGAGGCCTATGGTGGGAAGGTGACCCAGACGGTCATCACGCTGCAAGGCGGTGTGTACTTTGGAGCATTAACTGTCTCGCTCAACGATCAGGTGAAAGTGTTCGACAGCCGGTCATCTGACTCAATCGCACTGGCGATACATTTCAATGCGCCGATTCTCGTCGGGCGTGATCTGCTGGAATCAGCCGGGAAGGTTCCGGAAAAAGAAAAAGAGACGGAGCTGTAATGTCTCAGATTGTTGCAAGATTCGCAGCGATTCAAACAGGTTGTCCTGCTAGGCCGCAGCGAGCGAAGAGGCGAATCGTACGTTGGGCTGGACGGTGAGCCCTCTAAACGATACGAGAACAACGCAGGCGGCATTTTCGATTGCTGCGCTATTCTTTGGCGAGACGTTCCTTGAGTCGCTCAAGCCGCTTTTCAGTGGATTGTTTGATGAAGATCATGTTCTCGGCGAGATGTTGCTGGGCGGTGATCTTTCCTTCGTCGCGCCGTTTTTGCTGATCGAGTCCAAACTGCGCAATGACCGGTCCGTCTTCTTTGTTGAGCTCTTTCCAGATTTCGGCACAGCGTGGCTGTTTGGCCGGCGGGTACTTGTCGCAGGGTGGATCGGCGGCAGAAGAAATCGAAGGTAGAACGGCTAGGTTGATGATCAGAACCGACCAGTATCGCCACGAGTGAGTCATTCGTTTCTCCATCGGAATGTCTGTGCGTCGGCCGCAGCACCATACCACAAGTTCTGAAATCTCGCAGACCCTTCAGACTTATGAGAAGGATGCCGAGCTTTTCCTCAAACATTGGGGAAAGAAGAGGTACAAGCGGCCGCTCCTGTTGACTGAGTGGTTAACATTCCTTCCTAGACGAGGTGTGTTCCTCGACCTGGGTTGCGGTGCTGGTCAGGACGCCCGGTATCTCACGAAGCGAGGACACCGCGTTATCGGTCTGGATCGGACCATGCCCTTGTTACAGTTTGCGACAAGGCAAACCCCGTTTGTGCCGCTTGTCCTCGCGGACATCAGAGCGCTTCCCATCCGAGCCGACAGCATTGACGGAATTTGGGCGGCGGCCTCATTGATTCACCTACCAAAGAGAAACATGACGGATGTGTTGGCTATGCTTCACCGTCTTGTGAGACCAGAGGGTTTCTTTGCCGCAACGCTGACATATGGACGCCTCAGCCGCGTTAAACGAACAGGTTGGATGCCGGGCCGGTATTTTGCACGCTGGAGAAAAGACGAACTCGCAAGGACACTCCGTCGAGCGGGATGGACGGTGCTATCGATACGAGTCGTGAACAATCAAGAACGTAAGGGGAGATGGATCAATGTGATTGCTACGAGAGCGAGAGGTTGAAGTTCTGGCTGACTAAGGTTTCAAGAGCGAGTAACATACGATGGGCAGTGCCGTTTCATTGATTAGAAGGGAGTACCGCGGCTGATTTCTGCTCCAACGTAACGTAGACCTTGTCGGTGAAGGTGTAATAACCGCCGTTGTCTTTGTCGGTTGAAATGCACGAAGGGGAGAAGATGATGGCGCAGCCGAAGATATCGCCAAGAACCCACCACGACCAAGTTCTCGTCAGGGCCATGGTCTTCGGCTCGTACCCCTCTTTGGTGATGACGGCCTGATGATCGCCTTTTCGGCTCAGAGAGATGGTTCCCGGTGCGAGCAAGTGGACGCGGTCATCGACGACAACCTCTGCATCCAGCGGCGTCGTGAAAATGGTGACGGACTGACGGTCCCCGTGCCACCAGGAGCCGCACCCGGTGAGCGAGACCAGTCCCACAAGCAGTGCAATCTTTCTGATTCTTACCGGAGCAGTCCTGCGCGCCATAGCGATTTCTCCCGCTGATAGATGTCCTGCGAGGCATTTTTCCACTGTCCCGGGTGTTCTTCTAGTGGATTCGCAAATCTTGCAGGAGGAATTTCGAGGCACACAGGAGAGCCGCCTTCTGCTCATTATCGTTCCGCGACATTTCCTTGTACAGCGGCCTGCATCGCAGCCGACTACAAGCGGCGATACCGTGTTGTACAGATCTTCACTGAACAAGGGTTAGGGCAGGGTTTCGGAAGATCGTGTCGAGCCTGGTCCGAGATTGCTCGCGCAGTTGTCGTAATTCGTCTCTGGCGAGGAGCGGATCGTCGAAGGTCTGATCGGAGGGTGCGATTGGAGCGAGAGGAAACATGGTCAGCATTGATCGTCTGGCTACCGGCTTGTTCTTCCACGGAGTGTAGAGCGGATCGCCGAAGAGCACCATACGCCAGCTGATCCATCGACTAGTCAAATAATAGGCTTCGGCTAGAGAATACTGACCGGTCGTCAGTAAGGCCACGAACTCAAGCGGCTCGGGAAAGGCGTCCAGATAGGGTTCCCCTACGGAGCCGAGCGTCGCGGCAATCCCGTGTTCGAGCGCATTCTTGCACCAACCTGATTCTGTGGCTGTATGGATCCTCACGGCTTCGGCAGAAGCCATGTGATAGCCGATGGCACCGGGCCGGAATGTAAACGCATCCTCATACTGTCTGAGCCGATACCATCCCACATACAGCGCCACGTCCGGCGCCTCACCCGGACGATGAAACCGTGCCTCGGTATTTTCGAGAATCGTTTTGTACACTGTGTGCTGTGTTAGGAACGTGTTCAGGTCGCGCAGACTTCGGTCATAGTGGCCGTACATGTCGGACTGGTTCAGGCCTCGAGCATCGAGGTAGATTGTCCCGGAGAGTCCCTGGTGTTCGACGTCCATCGATCGATCGACCAGGTGCATGGCGACGTTCCCGTTCGGTCCATCCAAGCGACTGACCATCAAGAGAGGAATCTCCCGCCGAGAGCCGCGTGGTGGTTTTTTGACACCATGATAGAGTGGATTGATCTGCCGCCCTGCGACTCCGTACATATTCCGGTCCCACCAGAGAAGGGTCAGCTCGCTGTCCACGCTCGCGTCGGCATATTCGGCTGACAAGAGTTTCAATTCCATGGCGGCCAATCCAAAGACTCCATAGGCACCATAGAGATCTTCGACCTGTTGATAGAGTTCAGCTCGCCCGCTACGAATCGGGAGCTCCACCGACCCCAACAACAACTGCATCCCCTCTACATGTTGAGCTCGTATCTGCGCCTCTCCATCACCGTCTGAAGCCTGTTCCCCTCGATGGAGCGCATGGCGCAGTTGCGTGATGCCCGCAGATCCCTGATACGGTCTGACCATAGCCTCCAAACGCGAATACCACCGATCAAGGGCCGGTGGGTTGAGCTGCTTGGTTCGTTTGATGGATTCCTGGACGGTGTCGTCGACTTTCAGCAAAAACATCACATGGCGTTCATATGCAGTGAGTCGTTCTCCCATTGTTTTCGCAGGAACAGGATTGGACTCTAGCTGCGCAGCCAGGTCGCGAGCCTTGCGCTCGACGTCTTCCAGCTGCGATCTCGCGGCGTCAAGTCTGCCGTTCGCATCACGACGAACGCGTTCTTCCTCCGCCGTGAGGTTTGGAGATTCGACTCGGAGAGGCACGCCATAGACCGTCACCAGCACATGGATTGAATGCTGTAGTCGATTCTTCTGCAATGCCTGCCGAAGCGGCAAGACCAATCGCCGGTCATAGTCTGTTCGGTTCATGGTTTCGCCCGACGGAAGGTCCAGTTTGACGATCTGCTGGAAGGGGACCCCACGGCGTGTCGCATAATGCTCGGCAACCATGAGGCTGTCTCGGCTGTTCGCATTGGCAACGATCACTACCTGACTCGCTGAGAGCTCAGCTCGGGCGGAGGGGGAGTACCACGGGACGGCGTGATACATCGAACACATGACTATGAACACGATCGCCACTCGCATGGGGCATCCTGATGTGAAGAGGAGCATCCGAACGAAGCGCGATGAGGAGGACTCGCAGGATGTTGAAAAAGTCCTCCAGCTTCGTTCTCACGTCGCTCAGAGACTCAACGTACGAAAAAAGTACGCCTTGCCTCTTCGCTCACTGCGGTCTTGCTGGAAGGCCTTTTTGAACATCCTGTAGACTATTCTGATTCGATCCTCGACCTCCCACAGGGTGAGAATTTGAGACTGTCAAAATAGTTTTTCAACAGCCTCCTAGATCTTCATCGCCGCGTTGACTTCGTCCAGCGTCGCGCGCGCGACTTGAGCGGCTTGCTGGCTTCCGGTCTGGACGATGTCATCGACCTGGGAGGGATTGCTGGTGAGTTTCGCGCGGGCGTCCCAGATCGGGGTCAACTGTTCCACCATACGGTCCGCCACGAGTTTCTTGCAGTCGATGCAGCCGATCGCGGCAGTCCGGCATTCTCGGTTCACCTGGTCCTTGACCGCTTGTGGAGAATAAATGTTGTGGAATTCATAAACAGGACAGAGGTCGGGATTGCCGGGATCGGTGCGTCTTACGCGGGCCGGATCAGTCACCATGGTCTTGAGCTTTTGCCGGACCACCGGTTCTGGGTCCGACAGGTTGATCGTATTGTGGTAACTCTTGCTCATTTTCCGCCCATCGGTGCCGACCACTTTGGGGAACTTGGTCAGATGTTCCTTCGGTTCTGGAAACACCGGTGTTTTGTAAATGTCGTTGAACCGCCGAGCGATCTCCCTTGTCAATTCGAGATGGGGGAGTTGATCTTTCCCTACCGGCACAAAATCCGGTTTGTACAAGAGGATATCGGCAGCCTGCAGGACCGGGTAACCGAGAAAGCCGTAGGTGGTGAGATCTTTCTCTTTGATCTCCTCCTGTTTTTCTTTGTAGGTCGGGTTGCGTTCGAGCCATGAGATCGGAGTCATCATCGAGAGCAGAAGGTGCAAGATGGCATGTTCGGGAATACGTGACTGGATAAAGATCGTAGACCGTTCCGGGTCGATGCCACCGGCCAGCCAATCGATCAACATTTCCCGAACAAACATGCGAATGCGGCTTGTATCGGCATAGTTGGTGGATAGGGCGTGCCAATCGGCGACAAAAAAATAACAGTCATATTGCGCCTGCAGCGCCTTCCAGTTCTCCAGCGCTCCCAGGTAATTCCCGAGATGCATGAGGCCGCTGGGCTGCATGCCGCTGAGCACGCGGCTCCGTGGCGCCGTCATTCTCCCACTCCTGGCCGGAGGCCGAGCGCGGTCGACAGAATCGTCCCGGACACGCCAGAGGCGAGAGTCCCGGTGATCGTGTGGATGATGCGCAGTTCCTTGTCGAATACGATGAGCCCCACCAAGATAAGCATCCCATAGGGTTCCAATCGTGCCAATGCCAGAGCCGGTTTGGCAGGGAGCAGCGCCGTCAAGATCCGTCCACCGTCGAGCGGCGGGATCGGAAGCAGGTTGAACAACGCGAGAAACACGTTGATGATCACGGAATACAGCGCCATGATTGCGATCGGACGCAAAAACATAGTGGCGAATAGGCTGGAGGATGCATCTGCGTCAAGTGATTTTCTGAGAGATAAGGTTGGTTCGACGGTCAGGAGCAAGGCCAACAGCAAAGCACTTGCGACTGCCAGCAGCAGATTCATCCCCGGGCCTGCCGCGGCGACAAGCGCCATATCCCGCCGAGGCTGATGCATATTCCGAGGGTCGATCGGAACCGGCTTTGCCCAGCCCAGCAGAAAGCTTCCAGGTAACACCAAACAGATCAAGGGCAGAATGACGGTCCCGAAGGGATCAATGTGAGCCAGGGGGTTGATGGTGAGCCGACCCTCATTTTTCGCGGTCGAATCGCCGCATTTCTCTGCCATCCATCCGTGTGCGTATTCATGGAGCACCATCGCGAACAGCAGAGGGAGCGCCATATACGAGATCGTGTGGATGATTTGTGAGAGGGAGTTCATGGAAATTCGTCAGTCCAATTGTACAAACTTACCCTGTTTGACCTGCAGAAGAAAGAGCGGTCGGTGCAGGGTGCCGTCCGGTCCGAAACTGGCGGGGCCGGCAAGTGTGGGCAGGTTGTGCTGCGTCATTAAGAATTCTTGAAGGGCTTCCCCGGAGGTCGCCCCGTGACGGATTCCTTCGATCACGATTCTAGCCGCATCATATCCCTGCATCGTAAAGAGGGAAGGGGTGGTTTGGAAACGCTTCTGGTATCGCTGGACGAACTCCTGCACGGCAGGGGTTGGACTGTCGACGAAGAAGCCGTCGACGAAGGTCGCGCCATCGACCGTCCGATCGGCGGTGCGGGCGAAATCCTGCGAGTTCCAGCCGTTCGTGCCCAACAGCGGAGCTTTAATGTCGTGATAGGCCAGTTGGGCGGCGATGAGGCCGATCTCATGAGAGCGACTCGGGATGAAGATGGCGTCAAATCCCGGGGTATAAAGGACGCGTTTTTCTGTTCGGCTGATCGGTTTGCCGGGTACACGCGGCACATCCACCGGAATGGCCAGCCCATACTTTTTCAGGTCCTCGGCCTTGAGCCGCTGGATTTGAGGTCCGAAATCGGTTTCCCCTTCCTTGAAAGTTTCGATCGCGATGATTTCGCCGTCGAGCTGACGCACTTCCTGTATGAAAAGTCGGGCGAGTTCCCGCCCGTAGACTGTGTCAGGGTGGAGAATGCAGAACCGTCGATAGTCCTGTTCTTTCGCGGCATACGAGGCGATACGCTGGGCTTGCATCGCGTAGGTCAGCGACGTGCTGAACAAATAGGTGCCCAATCGGCGGACGTTCGGGAGCGTTGCAGCCGGTGTGATCAAGGGCACTCTCGTTTTTTGCGCCATTTCCGCCATGACCGGCAGATTCTTTGACAACATGGGACCGATGACGGCGAGCGGACGATCGTCGTTCAGCAGCGCTGAGAGGTCGTCTAAAAATCCCTGCCGGTCGGCGTCAAGATCTTTCACGAGCAACCCAACGGATGGAGTACCGGGCTGCTCGCGAGCCCGCTCCACTGCGAGTTGAATACCTTCCAAGACGTCGTTCGCAAATACAGACAGATTTCCCGATAGTGGGAGGACGGCCGCAAGGAAATACTGATTGGCCTTCAATCTGGTCCGTAAGAGATCCAGCGCCTCGCTGGCCTTTGGGCCATAGGGATGGCCCGGAAATGAGGCAAGGAATTGTCGAATCTCTCGTTCCGCTAAATGGTCTTCGGCACGTCCGGTGTAATACTCAATGAGACGGATCGAGGCGAGGTCACCCGGATAAGAGCGCGGGTATCCGTCCCGTACTCGGGCTAGCCCTTTCTTGTCCAACTTCTCTGAAATAAATTGACGAATCTGCTCCCGCGTATCCTTGACCTGTTCCCCCGAACTGCCTGCCATTCCCTCCAGTAATGTGTGTATGGCCCGGACATACTCTTTCTTTTGAGCGAATGCCTCGGCAGTCAGTTGCTGAGCCTCATGCCTGGTGGTTTCGTCCAGCGTCGTCGTCCGTACCTGGGCCAGCAATGGCAAGCCCAAGTCGATATTGCCCATTGCCATGTGGGTCCGGGCCATCAGCAGCTTGCTTCGATCTACAAGCTCAGATTCAGGAAACTCTGTCTGGAGTTGATTGAGATAGCGGAGCGCCTCGCCATAATCCTTCATGCCGTAGAGGGCTGCGCCGAGCAGCAGGTAGGTGTCATCGAGGTGTTCAGGCGGTGGAGTCGTGGTTAAGAATCGACGCAAGGTGGTGGCGGCGGACTCCGGATCGCCTTTTTCAATCAGCTGTTTGGCCTGATTCAAGATGGGCGGAATAGGAGAAAGATTTTTAGCGGGGTCCGCCGCCTCACTCCATCCAACTGATAGGAGACCAATACCGAGCATCGCCGCAAGCGCAATGATGACCATCAGCGGCGGCCTGGCTGAAACCGGGAAAGGGTTATACGAGTAGGCGAGCATTACGTTCGGCCCGTGGTAGGCCGTACGTGACTAGTATCGGAAAGGGTGCGACCTGTCAAGGAGAACTACCGTGACGTCATTGTACCGAGCAAGGGACTTGGCTATAGTCCATTATCCGATGGCTATGGCTCACTCTTCACCACCATTATTGGATCCTCTGGTCGAACGATATCTCTGCCAGCTGAGGGTTGAAGGAGGGTTGGCGACCAACACGCTGGAGGCTTACCGGCGGGACCTCCTCCGATTGCAGGAGTATCTGCGGGAGCATCAATTCAGCATGAAGGATTCCGTTCCACCGCATACTGTGCGGTCGTTCCTGGCGGTCCTGAAACAGGACGCGCTTGCGGCGTCATCGGTTGCCCGCATACTCTCGGCGATTCGAGGGTGGTATCGTTTTCTGGTTCGGGAAAAAATCGTGGACGTAAGCCCGGTTCGTGATGTGACGGCAGCGCGTCGCCCGGTCCGACTGCCGAGGACGCTGACGCATCAAGAAGTGACGGCGTTGCTGGAGTTGCCCGCGCGGGATCGCCTTGAGGACCAGCGTGACCGTGCCATGTTGGAATTGCTGTATGCATCGGGTCTGCGCGTATCGGAACTCGTGGGGCTGCATCTCTCCCAGATCGATATGACTCTCGGCTGTCTCAGGGTGCTGGGGAAAGGCGCCAAGGAACGAGTCGTGCCGGTGGGACAAACAGCGCGGGAGCTATTGGGTGAGTACCTCGAGCAGGTACGACCAGCCCTGCTCAAACGGCGATCGTCCCGTGCCCTCTTTGTCAGCAGGCGTGGGCAGGGACTCACGAGGCAGGCGTGTTGGAAGCTTCTTCTACACCGCGCGCGACGCGCGGGTATTTCCAAGCCGATTTCGCCGCACATGCTGAGGCATTCGTTTGCGACGCATCTCCTGGAAGGCGGGGCCGACCTCCGAGCCGTTCAATCGATGCTTGGACATGCGGATATCGAGACAACTCAAATCTATACGCATGTGGAGCGTAGCCGGCTCAAGCAAGTCCATCGGCAATTTTTTCCGCGGCAGATCAGTCACCGACGAACAGATCCAGAGAAGGTGAGGAAACCATAGAAATGAAGAGGTATCGTTTATGGCAGAGAAAGCAGCACGAGCTATGCGCATCCTGGTTGACAAGGAGATGCGGACTTGGTACGCTCCGCGGACGTTGCCAAGAAAATCGGGCGGATAGCTCAGTTGGGAGAGCGCTGCCCTTACAAGGCAGAGGTCACAGGTTCAATCCCTGTTCCGCCTACCATTGGAAGACTCTGGTAAGCAGCGACAGGAAGAGCACTTCCGTAACGAAGGATCCGATTCCTACACTCGGGAGTTGAGCGGCGACCAACGATATCCACTTGTCCTGCTGTTGTTCCGCTATTGAGAGATTTTACGGGGCCGTCGTTCAGCCTGGTTAGGACGCCAGATTGTCAATCTGGAGGTCGCGGGTTCAAATCCCGTCGGCCCCGCCATTTTCCCCAGTGTTTGGTACAATCCACTTTACCAAGAAGCGTTGAGCGCTGAGGAGGGAGAGTCTAGACTCGTATGTTTCAAGCCGGTCCACTGGGAATTATTGCGTCGCTCGGGGTTGTCTCGAAGGTGGTTCTGCTGATTCTGGTCTGCTTTTCCATCATTTCATGGGCGATCATTTTCTATAAATGGGCGACGTTTCGTGCGGCCGAGGCAAAGGACCGCCGTTTCATGGCCGTATTGCTTCGGGCAAGAGATGTCGAGGAAGTCACACGGCACGCGCAACAAACGGCCGGAAGTCCCTGTGCGAAAATTTTTCATACCGTCGTCCAGCGATTGGGCCATATCCCCACCGAGCTGAATGACACCGGCTCCATGGCTTTTGATCGGCATGTGATGGAACGGACAGCCGCACATCTGGCTCAAGGTCAAATTTCCAAGCTGGAGTCGTATCTGCCGTTTCTGGCGACCACCGGGAACATAAGCCCATTCGTGGGCCTCTTGGGAACCGTCATGGGGATTATCGACTCATTCCGGGAAATCGGCACACAAGGCACGGCCAGTATTGCGGCCGTCGCGCCGGGGGTTTCGGAAGCGTTGATTGCGACCGCCGCCGGATTGTTTGCCGCGATTCCTGCCGTCATCGCCTATAATTATTTTCTGACCCGCATCAGACGAACCGCATTGCACATGGATTCCGTCGTGGTGGAACTCCTGGCCTTGGTCCCGGCCCAAACCAGACCTGTCGCCCAGGTTCCCGTTGGGGCGAAGGGATGATTTTCGAGACGAGACAACGTCGATTCTTGGCGGAGATCAACGTGATTCCGCTCGTGGACGTCGTGCTCGTGCTGCTGGTGATCTTCATGGTCACCGCGCCGATGCTCTATCGGGGCATGGACATCAAGCTGCCGACTTCAGCGTCGAACACGATCAAGCCGGAGATCCGAGCAGTGCTGACGATCGAGAAGGACCAGCGCCTGTATCTCGACAAAGATCAAGTGAGTGTGGCTCAGCTCGAGCGGAAGCTGCGTGTGATGAAAGAAGAACATGCGGATGTGTCACTGTATCTACGGGCCGATCGCGATGTGCCGTATGGAGTTGTAGTTCAGGTCATGGACGGCGTCAAAAAGGCCGGTATCGAGAAACTCGGTATGGTAACTGACCCGACGGGACCTGAACGAGTTGAGGGTCCGTCGTCTCCTCCACATAACCAGTAGGATAAGGTTCACGGTGCAGGCTTGGACATCAGCCGGCATGTTAGCGGATGATGAATGGCAGGCGACGCTGACGCGTCGCTTGGCCGGTGCCGTCGTTGTTTCCCTGGTGCTCCATGTGGGAATACTGGCCTTTGTCGGGTGGATACGACTGCCTCAACATGGTGAGCGCCCTCTGGCTTCCATTGAAATATCCCTCGCGAATCTGCAGACACCTCCGGTAAAGGCCGTTGAACCCGAGAAGAGCCCGCCGAGTAAAAAAGAGGTAGAGCGACCCAAACCGGTTGAGCAGCCCAAGCCCATTGAGCGCTCCAAGCCTGTTCCTCCAGTCAAAGCAACGCCGTCACCGGCACCGCCTGTGAAAGCAGCGCCGATCCCTCCTCCGGTAACTCCCGCAAAGCCGTCGAATGACATCATGCGCGATGTGATGAAAGACATTGAATTGCCGCCGGACGCTCCGAGGTTGGGGGACATCAGTCCAGAGGACAAACCTAAGAAGCTGCCGGCCATGAAACTGCCGGATGTGCCGGTCGTCGCGGAGACAAGGGAAGCGACGGAGAGAAAACCGGTCGTTCCCGTGCCGCCTTCATCCTTGACGGAAGATGTCGCGAAAGAATTGGACGAAGAACTCAAGAAGATCAGGAAGCTCGAGGCCCCCAAAGCAGCACCTCCCGCTGACGTGCCGCCGAAGCCCGCGCCGCAGGTTGAGGCCAAAGCGGTGAGTGTCAAGGCTGTCGACACCACACTCAAGGTTCCTGGGATGGCTCCGGGGTCCAACGCGTATCTCGGGCTGGTCCGTCAGCGTATCAGCGGGTTCTGGAGCGCCCCTCCGGTGGATGTGACCGGGCAGGCCTATGTCGTCATCGTGCAATTCAGACTGCATCGAAATGGGTCGGTGACCGGGGTATCGATCGAACGGTCCTCCGGCAATGAGTACTATGACTTGGCCGGGAAACGGGCTGTTCTCAACGCGGTTCCCTTGCCTGTATTTCCATCGGACATCACGGATTCCTATTTCGACGCGCATTTCACTTTTACCGTCGGTGAACCTCAAGGATAACCTATGACGTTTCGAGCTCTAATGATCGTCGGTCTCTGTGCATTGGCCGGTCTGGCATGGATCATCGAATCCGGTGCCGCGGACGTATTTCTTGAAGCCACAAGACCGGATTTTCAGAAAATTCCGCTGGGAGTCGCAGGGATCGACAATATCGGTGGATCGGAGTCGCCTGAAGGGCGTGTCAAACTGGGTACACGCATCGAAGAGGTACTCAAGGCGGATGTGCGACGCTCACTCGTGTTTTCTCTTGTCGATTTGTCGAGCCTGGGCATTAAAGTCAGTCAATCGGGGTCAGAGCCTGATCCCTCCTTCAAACAAGCTGCGGAGAACGGGGTGTCCGTTATCGTGTGGGGCAAGGCGGGGATGAAGAACGGAAACAAGGATCCGGATGTCAATATGGATGGGTACGTGTATGATGCCGGTACCGATGAAGTGGTGGGTGGCAAACGATACGTCGGCTCCACGTCGGTCGTCCGGCTTATGGCCCATCGATTTGCGGATGAGTTGGTCTTCCGGTACACGGGTGAGCCGGGAATTGCCAGGACGAAGATCGCCTACGTCTCGGAGCAAGGATCTGGTCGCGAATTATTCGTGATGGATTACGATGGGTATGAGCCGCGTCAACTGACGGCCGACGGGTTCTTGAACCTGATGCCACGCTGGTCGCCGGATCGCCGATTCTTGGTCTTCACCGCGTACCGCAATCGAAACGCTCAAAATATCGACATGATTGAGCTTGCCACAGGAAAGCGCTGGACGCTGGTTGCACAAGGGGGCTTGAATATCACTCCGGCTCTCTCTCCGGATGGAAATGCTCTGGCCTATTCTTCAAGCCATGAAGGAAACGCCGAGCTGTACCGCTTGGATCCCCGCACAAAAGCCGTTCAACGACTGACGACGAATGCCGCCGGAGATCTCTCTCCTTCCTGGTCTCCTTCCGGTCGTGAGATCGCCTTTACATCGGATCGGAGCGGAGGCCCGCAAATTTTTCTTATGAGCGCGGATGGATCCAACGTGCGTCGATTGACGTTTGACGGAGACTATAATGCCGCGCCGGCGTGGTCGCCTCGAGGGAATTGGATCGCCTATGTCTGCCGAACCTCCAAAAAAGAGTACAAACTGTGTTTGATCACGCCGGACGGCCAGAAGCATGTACAGCTCACGACGGGACCGGGCGTGGACGATTCTCCCTCCTGGTCTCCGGATGGGCGCCATCTCGTGTTCAGTTCGACGGCGGACGGAAGGAGCCAGATCTACATGATCAATGCGGATGGCAAGGATTTCGAGCGCATTACGTTCACGGGTACTCACAACAGCGCGCCCACATGGTCGCCGGCTTCGTGATTTTTTGATGAGGCATTGACGATAATCGTCCTCCGCTGTATGAAGGAGAGGACATCTTATGAGGAGGGAATGAATCCAATGAAAAAGTTATCAGCCAGCTACTTACCGTTGATTCTTGGGGTTCTCGTACTAGGTACCCCTGCGTGTTCGAAAAAGGCGGTTCAGTCGGGAGGAGGGACCCAGTCGTTACAGGAAGACATGGCCAAAGGAGGCCTGGCCAAGGAAGGAACCGGCTCAAACTTTCCCGATACGTCCCTTTCCGGCCGTGAGGATTCGAGCAGTCTACGCGGATTGGATCGCAATCCTTCCGAGGAACGGCTCGGCGGCAATAACGGGAATACCGGCAACTCCGGGAATACCTTGGTGGCGAAATCCGACCCTGGGACCGCCGCTCGCCAGTTGGACGAAATGCGTGCCGAGCAGGCGGCATCGGCGGCAGCCGGACTGCGGGATGTCTTTTTCGCCTACGATAGTTTTTCAATAACGGATGAAGGACGCCAAGCGTTGTCCAGCGATGCGGAATGGGCCAAATCGAATCCGAGCGTGCAACTGAAAATCGAGGGACATTGTGACGAACGGGGCACCTCAGCCTATAATTTGGTGTTGGGTGAGAAACGCGCAAAATCTGTTCGGAACTATCTGGTTGAGCTGGGTATAGCCTCCAATCATTTGTCGGTCATCTCCTACGGGAAGGAACGGCCGTTCTGCACGGAGCACGCAGAATCCTGCTATTCGCAGAATCGCCGCGGCCATCTCGTCGTCAAGACGGGAAAGTAGCAAGGGTGTAGCCGCGTAAGATGACTCTGCCTTTCGTGAATCGGTCGGAGACATTGGATATGAAACCTCAACGGCGAGCCACGCACGGTGTGATCCTGAGCATCGCGACGGTAGGGGCCGTCTTGTCGGGCTGTGTCGCACAGCAGGCTGACCTGAAACAGACCGAAAAAGTTCTTCAGCAGCAGCTCTCACAGACCAGAGCTCGGCAAGGTCAGGAAATTACGACCCTCCGAGAATACGAGCTGCCGCAGCTGCGAGGAGAGCTGGAAAAGGTTCTGCACCAGACACAAGAGCTTCAGGCCAGACAGGAGGATCTCAAGCATCGGTCGGCGCAGCTGGAGCAGCAGACGAAGAAGTTGGAGCAGCTGGTGGCAAAGCTTGAAACCGACGGCAGCACGCGCCATCTGTGGGTGCAAAAGAGTTTTGAGACCCAGGATGCCAAGGTTTCGGCCAGACTGGATGAAATGTCCAAGACCATGGAAGCCATGAAGAAGGACATCATCGAAGTCGTCCAGCGTACCAATGAAGGTCTGGCCAAGCGGGTAGACGTGAAGCTTGATGAGCAACGAAAAGAAGCGACGGAAAATCACAATAGGATCGAGCAGGTCTCACAGAAGTTTACCCAATTTAATCAGGCGCTGACCGGATTTCGAGAAGCATTGACCGGCCTCAATGATCGTGTGGGTGAGGAAGAACAGGCCAGGAAGAATGTCGCGGCGAAGCTCGACGGCGATTCAAAGACCACGGCCATTCATGCGGAGGAAGTCAACAGAAGCGTGCTCTCCGTGACGAAGGCGTTGGAAGCCGTCGGGCAAAAAGTGACCGCCCGTCTTGACGAGCAAGACAGCCGGATCGACTCTCTTCTGAAGGCCGTGGAGCAGATTTCGAATAAGCCCGCTCCTCGGCAACAAGGCGCCAAACCGGCTCAGCGATCGACGCCGAGCCCGAATGAGACTACACCGGAAGGCGGCCAGGTGTCGTCTTCATCCGGTGGACCGGAGGCCACCGCAGGCGTGACGACGATCGTGCCGCCTCAAGAATCACCGACGTTCGAATCCATGCAGGCCAGCGCCGACCCTCCTGATCGGGTGCGCTATGAACGACTGTTGACCTTGTTTAGAGAGGGAGATCTGGAAGGGGCCCGTCAAGGGTTCACCGGCTTTCTCTCCGAGTATCCGAACTCCACCCTCGCCCCGAATGCCCGCTTTTGGCTGGGCGAATCGTTCTTTGGGAAGAAGGATTTTCAGAAAGCAATCGATGCGTACGACAAAGTGGAGATCGACTATCCCAGCAGTGAGAAGGTGCCCGCCGCGATCCTAAAAAAGGGGTTTGCCTATTTGGCGTTGAAGGACAAGAAGCGGGCCTCGTCGGCATTCAAACAAGTGGTCACGCTGTACCCGAAAAGCAGCGAAGCGGGAAAAGCGTCGGACAAACTGGCTCAACTCAAGGAGGTGCGGTAACACCATGCGTGTCCGTACAGCGCTGTCCGGTTCCGTGACATGGGGGTTGGTGGTGCCGGCTGTGGTTCTCGCCGGTTGTGCCAAACATGCGGACTTTATGGAAATTCGCGATCAGCTCTCGACGATCTCGCGAACCCAGGACCAGGACCATCAACGGGTGGATACCGTGATGCGTCGAGTGGAGGCGATGGAGCGGAGCAAGGATACGGAGGCGACGAAGCCGCGAATCGATGATTTGGCTGCCCGCTTTCAACGGATGGAACATCGACTTGCAAAGCTTGAAGAAACGTCGAGTCAGTTGTCGGCTAGGCTGGATTCTTCGGGTGAGCCGCGCACATCGAAGCCGATCAAGCCGACACAATCGGCGGAACCGATGGCGACGGCGTCGGGAATTACGCCGACTTCCGCATTCAATCTGGCGTATAACGATTATCTCAACGGGAAGTATGAGCTTTCGGTCGCGGGGTTTCAGCGGTTCATCAAAGACTTTCCCGGGACTTCGCTGACTCCGAATGCCCAATATTGGTTGGGCGAGTCGTATTACAATTTGAAGGACTATGGGCGGGCCATCCAGACATTCGATTATCTGGTGGCGGAATACCCTGGAAACGAAAAAGTGCCCGCCGCGCTGTACAAGCTGGGTCTGGCGACGGCCGAGACCGGCGACCTTCCGAAGTCGAGAAAGAATCTGAAGCGTGTGCTCGAAGAGTTCCCCTCGTCGGACGAATCCAAACTGGCGAAGAACAAGTTGGCCGATCTCCGATGACCGACGCCGCGGCCTGATGCCCCGCCTCGTCACCGACTCATCACTCATGAGGAGCGTTGTGCCGTGCTGAGAATCGGCGGCAGTGGCAAGATTTCCATTCTGTCGGAAGAAGTCGTCGGTCGCATTGCAGCCGGAGAAGTGGTCGAACGCCCCGCGGCCGTCGTCAAAGAGCTTCTCGAGAACAGCATCGATGCCGGTAGCCGGTCGATCACGATTGATGTGAATGACGGAGGTCTCTCGTTGATTCGCGTGAGCGATGATGGAGAGGGGATGAGCCGTGAAGATGTGCCTCGAGCTTTTCTGCGGCATGCCACAAGCAAGCTTCGGTCGGATCAAGATCTCTGGTCCATCCGCACGATGGGCTTTCGAGGGGAAGCCTTGCCGAGCATTGCTGCTGTGTCACGAGTCCGTCTTCTGACCGCGACTCGTTCCGCCGAGATGGGAACGGAATTGGAAGTCATGGGGGGGATGGTCGGAGACATTGCCGATGCTCCTCCGGTGACCGGGACAAGAATCGAAGTTGCGGACCTGTTCTACAATCAGCCGGCCCGCAAGAAATTCTTGAAGTCCATCCCCACCGAATTTTCGCATATCAGCCGAGTGGTGCAGCAGGCCTCGCTGGCCTGGCCGTCCATCCAGTTTCGCTTGACGCATAACACGGAAGAGACGTTCAACTACCCAGCCGCACCGTCGGAGCAGGATCGGATCGCTCAAGTCTATCGGCGCCCGTTTCTCGATCAGAGCCTCTGGATCAAGGCCACGCTCCCTGGGGCTGCCGTCAGCGGATATATTGTCGATGCGGTCCATGCAAAGTCCTCGCGCATCCCGCAAGAGGTGTTTGTGAACTATCGTCCGGTGCGTAGCCCGGCAGTGTCCCATGCCGTCGGTGAAGGGTACGGATCGTTTCTTGCCAAAGGGTGTCATCCGCGATTTGTGCTGTATTTGGATGTCGATCCGGACCGTCTCGATGTGAACGTCCATCCCACGAAGCGAGAGGTACGATTCTCGGACAACGAAACCATACATCAGCTTGTTCGACGAGCTGTTCGACAGCGGTTGAGTGGTGGAGAACCGACGAACGAACCTGAGGAGGCTCGGTCATTGGAACGGTCCACTCCATACACCGCGGTTTCGGCTGTAGTGACTTCACAGGTGGGCGAGTCCCATGAGAAGGATGTAGCGAGACGCACGCGGCCCGAGTCTGAAACTCAATTGACCTTTGTGAGTGAAGCCGTGGAGCCCTATGTCCGAGCCCCTTCGGCTGAGGTGATTGCGCTGGGGCAGATCAACCGCACGTTCTTGATCGCACAGGTCGGGAACGACTTGACGGTGGTCGATCAACATACGGCTCACGAGCGGGTTCTTTTTGAACGACTGTATCGCGCGTGGACCACGCGTGGAATACAGGCTCAGCCTCTCCTCATTCCGGATTCGCTGGAACTGTCCCCGTCTCATGCTGCGCTAGTCCAGCGGTATCAGCATGATCTGGAGAAGTTGGGACTGGAGATCGAACCGTTCGGCGCCTCAACGGTCTTGATCCGGTCGATCCCGGTAGGCATTGGCCGCGTCGATCCGGGAGCGTTTCTGCAAGACCTCGTCGACGATTTGAATCAATGGAACAGTGTCCCCAGTCTGGAGGCGAGAGTTCGGTCGGTGCTGGCATCGTTGGCCTGCCACGGTGCCGTCCGAGCCGGCCGCCCGATGAAATTGGATGAAATCAAAGCCCTGGTTGAGGAATGGCATGCGGAAGGGGAGATCACAACCTGCCCTCATGGACGAAGGACTTCATTCCGGCTCAGCACCGATGATTTGGAGAAAATGTTTGGGCGAGCCGGCTGGTAGACCATCGCAGACAGTCTGAGGAGAAGGGGTGATGGACGGAGGGTTGAGATCGCCGGCCTCGTCCGATCTATTTTCACCGGCCTTTACGTGAACATGCTCTCGGAAGTTGTGCGTCGCCACCGTCCCTTAGTCGTGCTTCTCGGTCCGACAGCCGTCGGAAAGAGCCGGGTCGCCACGCAGGTGGCCAAACACTTCGATACTGAGGTGCTGGCGGCAGATTCGCGTCAAGTGTATCGGGGGATGGACATTGGAACGGACAAGCCGACAACTGAAGAGCGTCAGGGCGTACCGCACCGCCTCATCGATTTGGTCGATCCCGGCCAAACGTTCAACGCAGGCTGGTATCGGCGTGCCGTGCTGGGAGAAATCGACCGATTATATGCGGCCAATAGACTGCCATTCATTGTCGGTGGAACGGGGTTATACATCAGAACGTTGGTAAGGGGATTGTGCCCTGCGCCTCAGGCAGACCCGCTGGTGAGGGCAGACCTCAAGGAATTGAAGGGAGAACGGGGGCGTGACGGCCTCTATGCGGAGTTGATGCGTGTCGATCCTCAGACGGCGGCGCAGGTGCACCCGAACGACGAATCCAAAGTCATTCGGGCGTTGGAAGTGTACCGGTTGTCAGGACGCCCAATGTCCACCATGCAGGATGAACACCGGTTTCAAGAGACTCCCTTTTCCGCTTTTCTCATAGGCCTTCAGCGAACCTCAGAGGCGCTCTATCGAAGGATTGAAGAACGAATTGATTGGCAGCTGACTCATGGAATGGTAGAAGAGACGCGATCATTGCTCGACAACGGATACGGGCGGGAGCTTGGGGCGATGAAAGGTTTGGGGTATCGCCAGGTGGGAGCCTTTCTGGCAAACGAGTGTGATTACGCGGAAATGGTGCGTCGATTCAAGCGCGATACCAGACGCTTTGCGAAACGACAGATGACCTGGTTTCGAAAGGAATCGGGGGTTGTGTGGTTATCAATCGAAGAGGACGAGTCCTATGAGCGAACCGCCGAGCGAGTAACCGCGCATATTGAGCGATTTCTGGGAACCCTCGGGCGTCCGGAGCAGCCCTCGGTGTCGCAGCAGGCAGTGTGGGGAAAAGGATCTGTATGAAGAGAAAAAAAACGTTTGAGCGGGCTACCGTCGGTGTCATTGGGGGGAGCGGTCTCTATGACATTGAGGGGCTCACGTCACCTCGGTCCATCCGTGTCCGTACGCCGTTCGGGCCGCCCTCTGACACGATCACGATCGGGACACTTGAGGGGATTCGGGTGGCGTTTCTCTCCCGGCATGGGCGTGGGCATGTCTTGAATCCAAGCGAAATCAACTATCGTGCGAATATCTTTGCACTCAAGTCTTTGGGTGTGTCTCATATTATTTCAGTCAGCGCAGTAGGCAGTATGAAAGAATCGATTCGGCCGGGCGACGTGGTGCTCCCGGACCAGTTCATTGATCTCACCAAACGGCGCGTGTCGACGTATTTTGATAATGGGATCGTCGCGCATGTTGCCTTCGGTGAGCCGATTTGTGCTGAGCTGGCCCAGGCTCTCCATTCCTCCGGAGAGCGAGCGGGTGCCAAACTGCATCACGGTGGGACCTATCTCTGCATGGAAGGTCCGCAGTTTTCGACCAAAGCGGAATCACGGCTCTACCGGCAGTGGGGTGTCGATGTGATCGGTATGACCAACGTGCCGGAAGCGAAGCTGGCTCGCGAGGCGGAGCTCTGTTATGCGACGTTGGCGCTGGTCACCGACTATGACTGCTGGCATGAGACGGAAGAAGCCGTGACGGTGGAAGCCGTGTTGGCCACGCTTCATCGCAACGTGGCCTTGGCCAAACACATACTCCGCTCGGCAATGCCGTCGTTCGTCAATCCGATTGAGTGTCCCTGTCATCGGGCATTGGACAATGCCATTCTGACGGCGCCGAAACGAATCCCTGCAGCGGTTCGGAGGAAACTCGCCGTGCTTGTCGACCGAGCGCTGACACCTAAGAAAGGAGCCTGTTAGTCATGGGGAACCTGTTGGTTGTTGGATCGGTTGCGCTTGATACGGTCAAGACTCCATTCGGCGAGGGCACTGAAATTCTTGGTGGGTCGGCTACGTATTTCTCGACGGCAGCCAGCTTCTTTACCTCGGTGGCGCTCATTGCCGTGGTTGGGGAGGACTTTCCTCAGCAGCATATTGCGTTTCTCAAGAGCCGAGGGATCGATCTCGCGGGTTTGGAACGGCGCCCGGGGGCGACCTTTCGCTGGAAGGGTGAGTACACCCATCAGCTGAACGAGGCGCATACCTTGGATACCCAGCTCAATGTGTTCGAGACGTTTCGTCCTCAGATTCCTGACGCGTATCGTGCGCCGGATGTGTTGTTTCTGGGAAACATCCACCCGGAGCTTCAGTTGGATGTCTTGAACAAAGTGAAACGTCCCGCGCTGGTGGCCTGCGATACGATGAATTTCTGGATCAACGGCCAACGTGAGGCGCTTTGGAAGGTACTGGAGAAGGTCGATGTGCTGATCATCAACGACGGTGAGGCTCGGGCGCTGGGCCAGGATTCGAATCTGGTGAAAGTGGCGAAGCTCGTGCTTTCGCGAGGGCCCAAGCATCTCATCGTGAAACGCGGAGAATATGGCGTGCTCATGTTCAACGAAAAGCAGGTCTTCGGCGCTCCGGCATTTCCGCTCGAGGACGTGCGTGATCCGACCGGTGCCGGAGATACCTTCGCCGGAGGATTCCTGGGCTACTTGGCGGCGACCGGAAATCACTCGCCTGAAGCCATGAAACAGGCAATCATCTTCGGAAGCGTGATGGCCTCGTTTACAGTAGAAGCCTTTAGTCTTGACCGATTGCGAATCCTGGATTACAAAGAGATTCAGACTCGGTTTGCCGAGTTCAAGCGGTTAACGCACTTCGAGGATGTTCAATGAACAGGACCAACCGTCGGTTTCATTGGCCGCGAGGATGCTCCACACTGGTGTGGTTAGGACTCATCAGTATTTTGGGAGGTTGTGCGACCGACAAAGAAGCGTTGCGGAAATCACAAGGATATTACCAGGAAGGTGTGGCCAGTCTCCCAGGAGATCGCCAGAAGGCCTTTGTCTCGTTCCAAAAATCCGTCCAACTGAATCCGGACAACAAGGAAGCTCGGTATGCGCTAGGACACGTCTATGCGCTTCAAGGTAAGCTGTCGAACGCCGAAGAGCAATTTCGCGCAGCCATCAAGATCGATGAAAACTATTCCGAGGCGCATACCTATCTGGGGCAAGTCTTGGCCAATCAAAACCACTGGGAAGAGGCCATCAAGTCTTACCGGCTGGCACTGGCGAATCCACTCTACCCTACGCCGGATTTAGCCCGATTTCATCTCGGCCGCGCGCTAGCCCACCAAGGTGATCTGCAGGGATCCATGGAAGAGTTGGAGGATGCAACATCGGCCAGTCCCCCCAGTGTGCCGCCGGCGATGACGCATTTGGAGCTCGGTCGAGTATACTATAAGCTGGGCTATACGACGCGAGCCCGCGAGGTACTGAAAAAAGTTGCGACTCTGGATAAAGGCGGGGAGTTTGCGGCGGCCGCATCGGAACTCTTGACCCAATTGAAGTAGGAGACTTATGGAGTCGGTGGGTGAATTCTTCAGGCAAGTCCGGGAGACCAAAGGGTTGACCGTAGACGAAGTGGCGTCAAAAACCCGCATTCGCACGGATTTCGTCAAAGCTCTGGAGGACGGCAATTTCGCCAAGTTGCCCGACCAAGTATTTGCGCGAGGTTTTGTGCGTTCCTACGCCAGATCGCTTGGATTAGATGAAGAAGATGCGATTCACCGGTTTATCCAATCGGCCGGTTCCTTTTACGAGAAACAGGATGAGCGTGAACGGCTCAAGGTAAGACAGGTCGAGGAGGACCGGAAGCGTCAGGCCAATCGCAAAGCGGTGACTATTGCAATCGGGATCGCCGTATTGACCCTGATCTTTCTCTTAAGCCGAGAGCAATCTTCTGTATTTCGGCGGGGCGTGCCTGAGCCGGCTCCGGTGGCCAAACGAACGACCCCACCGGCGAAAGATGCTGTAGAATCGATCATCCGCGAGCCTGAGCGCCCGGCGGAGATTCCGAAGCCAAGCGAAATGCCTGCTGTCGCGCCAAAGGCAGTGACCGAAGCTCCGCAGCGCCACGAGGCGGCTCCACCCGTCGTCGCGGCTTCCAGACCGGAACCAGAAGTCGTTTCGACGGTATCGACTGCTTCTCCCGGCAGCGATGGCCCATTGGGTGGAATTTCATTGAACGCAATCGAGGGTCAAGGCGATGGGCAGCTGGTCTTGGACCTTGAAGCGACGGAGTTGAGCTGGGTCGTTGTGCAGATTGACAACGGGAGCCCTCAGGAATCGTTGCTTCGTCCGGGCGAAAGGGCTCACTGGAAAGGGCAGGACCAATTCATCCTCACTCTTGGGAACGCAGGGGGGGTGAAGGCCGAGTTAAACGGGAAGCCTCAAAAGCCGTTCGGGCCGAGCGGCAAAGTTGCCCGCGACATCGTGTTGAAACGGTAGTCCTCTCTCGAGCGTATTCCTTATTCTAGCCAGTAAATGAATCCCCGTTAATTTCACGCATCTGCCCATGAGGCATGGATGATGTCGGTGAGGTCCAAAGGTGTCACGAAATCGTGAAAGACGTGGGATGAGCTTTCGCAATCCACATAAGTGCCGATATTTTCTTACCATCTTTTCAGCTGGTGTTGGCATGAGGTTTGATCTTTCTCAGACCAAGAGACTACCAATATATTAGATGTGAGATAGTGGTAGTGGGTCAGTTTCAAGTATTTGCACACATTGAGAGATTTTGACATTCCGGCGTATCTTTGCCCACTTAACCAAGGGGGTGGGCAATGGCCAAATGTTCAGAGTGTGGCTTCTTGGCAG
>Ga0187893_10001066_pt1 | contig 68270 bp, 55 predicted proteins | sample MA1701074metaG_FD_139574 | JGI IMG/M metagenome (GOLD analysis project Ga0187893, IMG submission 139574) | White microbial mat communities from a basaltic lava cave in the Kipuka Kanohina Cave System on the Island of Hawaii, USA - MA170107-4 metaG ...
GGCTTTTCCACAAAGTTTTCCACAGGTGTGGAAAACTCGTGGGCCGTGATATGGACGCATGGAAACAGGACACCAACTCCCCGGGGGAACGTAACTTTAGCAGGGATCCGGGCCCCCGGATCAGGGATCAAGAGACGCTCTCAATAAAACCTGATCCCCTGATCCCCGGTCCCATGATCCCTTCTATAATCAGAGGTTCGACGAACCCGCCTCCGCTTGACTGTTGCCGGTCCAAGCTCCGGCGAGGTCGCGCCGGAGCGGCTTAGCCGCGTAGGCGGAGGAGCGAAATGGCGAGATCCAAGAAAGGCAAGCGCACGTTTCAACCGAATACCAGCCGCCGCGCCAAGCGCCACGGGTTTCTTGTGCGTATGGCCACCAAGGACGGCCGTCAGGTCCTGAAGCGTCGCCGCGCCAAAGGCAGAAAGCGCCTGACAGTTTCCGACGAGAGGTAAGTGGCGTCCTTCCGGCCCGCGGAGCACGTCCGGAAACGGGCCGACTTCGAGCTTATCTACAGGACCGGAACGAAACGTTCGGGCCGTCTCATGACACTGTTCACGAGAGAGCGGGAGCAAGGCGTGGCGCGCCTCGGCATCGCGGCGACGCGGAAGATCGGCGGCGCTGTTGTACGCAATCGCGCCAAGCGGCTGGTGCGCGAGTTCTTCCGCCATCACAAACCCGCTGCCGCCGTGGACATCGTCGTGGTGCCGCGCCGGGAAATGATCGATGCGCCGTTCGAACAAATCGAAGCCGAGTTTGCCACGCTTCTCAAACGCTCTGTGAGTCGCGCGCATGCGTAGGATCGCGCTGGCGCTGATTCGTATCTACAAAGTGACGCTGTCGCCGCTTTTCGCGGGTAGCTGCCGCTACACGCCGGGGTGCGCCGACTACATGTCCGAATCCATCGCGCGCTTTGGCGTGCTTCGTGGCGGCTGGCTTGGCACGAAACGATTGTGCCGCTGTCATCCATTCGGCGGCCACGGCTACGACCCGGTGCCAGATTCGTCGCGACGAGATCACCAAATATCCAGATGGAACGCAGAGTCCTCCTAGCAATCACGCTCTCATTCCTGGTGCTGTTCTTGTTTCAGCGCTTTGTGATGCCTCCGCCCGCCTCCGCGCCGCGGAATATTTCTGGCACTACGGCGGGGCAAGCCGGAACTGGACAAACGCCCGTCACCTCGGCGCCAGCCGCGCCAGCCGCGCCGGTTGCACCTGCTGCGCCCGCGATCGAATCCACAGTGGGCGAGACCAACGGGCGCGAGATCGTCGTCGAGAACAGCAAGGTGAGGGCCGTATTCTCGAATCGCGGCGGCACGTTGCTGCGCTGGATCCTGAAGGAGTATCGCGACGATGCCGGTGAGCCGCTCGACCTGGTCCCTGCCGAGAGCGGCGATCGAGCGAGCAAGCCGTTCACGTTGAGTGTCGACGACAAGGCGATCACCGATCGCATCAACACCGCGCTCTATCGCGCCACGGTCGGCGGCGCCGCGGCGGGCGACCGCGTCGACGCCACGGCGTCGCCGCAAACGATCGTGTTCGAGACCGCGGCCGCGGATGGCTTCAACGTCAAGAAGACGTTCTCGATTGAGCCGACGAGCTACGTGCTGGGCTTCAGCGCCGAGGTGATGGCCGGATCGGCGCCACTCAATCCCGCCATTCACTGGGGTCCTGGTCTTGGCGACGACATCGCGCGCGCGCCGCCCTCGTCTTTCTTCTCGCCCAGTTACACCACGCCGGCGCAGGCGATCTACTACCAGGATGGCGACGTCGAGCGCGTCGCCGCCACGGAATCCGGCGCCGTCGAGGGGACCTATCGCTATGCGGGCGTCGACGATCACTACTTCGCGTCGATCGTCGTGAACGACGAAGGGCGCCCGCTGCGGCTGCAGTACGCGCCGCTGAATGTGCCGCAGGCGGGCAACCCGAGCCTGGTGGGGCGCTATGTCGATTACTCGGTGCGCTTTCAGTCGCCGCAGCCGAACGTGAAGTTCTACTTCGGCCCCAAGGTCTTCGAAGAGTTGAGAACGATCGATCCGGAATACACGCGCGTGATCAACTTCGGGATCTTCTCGTGGCTGGCGGTGCCGCTGCTCGGGGCGCTGAAGTGGGTGCACGGGTTCGTCGGCAACTGGGGCTGGGCGATCGTCGTGCTGACGATACTGATCAATCTGGCGATGTGGCCGCTGCGGCACAAGAGCGTGGTCTCGATGCGCAAGATGCAGGAGATCCAGCCGCAGATGAAAGCGATCCAGGAGCGGTACGCGAAATACAAGATCACCGATCCCGAGCGGCAGAAGATGAACCAGGAAGTGATGGCGCTCTACAAGGCGAAGGGCGTGAACCCGGCGAGCGGTTGCGTGCCGATGCTGCTGACCTTCCCGTTCCTGTTTGCGTTCTACGCCATGTTGTCGCAGGCGATCGAGATCCGCGGCGCCGATTTCGCCGGCTGGATCACCAACCTGTCCGCGCCCGATCCGCTGTTCATCACGCCGATCCTGATGGGCATCGCGCAGTTCTGGCAGACGAAGATGACGCCGACATCAGCCGATCCGGCGCAGCAGCGCATCATGCTGTTCATGCCGATCATGTTCACGATGATGTCGCTGTCGTTCCCGAGCGGCCTCGTGATCTACTGGTTCGTCAGCACCTTGTTCACGATCGTGCAGCAGTACTTCACGAACACTTTTATTGGCGCGCCGGCGAAAGCCGGTGCAAAATAGGGCCCCCACCAACGACCGAGGCGACAGAGGGCGCGAGCAGACTGACTATGGCGACCGCAGACATCACGACGTTCGTGCAGAAGATCGTTGACGCAATGGACCTCGACCTCGAAGCCAGCGCCGAGGAGATGCCCGACGGCGTCCGGATCAACCTCAATGGCGAGGACGGCAACGTCCTGATTCGCCGTCAGGGTGAGGGCCTCGCGGCGCTGCAGCACATCGTGGCCGCGGTGTATCGCCATGAAGCGACCGAAGGCCGGCGGCTGGTGGTCGACTGCATGGGGTATCGCAAAGGCAAGGACGACGAGCTGCGACAGATGGCGCTGTTCCTCGGCGGCAAGGCGAAAGACACCGGCCTGGCCCAGGAGATCGGTCCGCTCAATCCCTACGAGCGTCGCATCGTCCACCTGGCGATCGCCGAGCTCGGGACGGTGACGTCGGAGAGCATCGGCGACGCGTTCGAGAAGACGGTGATCATTTCGGTGAAGTAATCAGCTGTTTTCTACCTCTGACACCATCGTTGCCATCGCGACGCCGCCGGGGCGGGGCGGCATTGGTGTGGTTCGAGTCAGCGGTCCAGACGCCGAACGAATCGCCCGCGATCTCACCGGACGCGCCAAGCCTTTCACGCCAAGACGATCCACGTTCGCAGGGATAAAAGGGGTCAGACCCCGAAATTCGCCCTCGGACGCGGCGACTCAAGGACTCGCGTCCGCTGACGTCCGCGACCGCGCCGTCATCACCTACTTCAATGCGCCCGCGTCGTATACGGGCGAAGACGTCGTCGAGATTTCCGCGCACGGGAGCCCGGTGGTGTTGAACGCGATCGTCCGGACGGCGATCGACGCCGGCGCGCGGCTGGCCGAACCCGGGGAGTTCACCCTGCGCGCGTTTCTCAACAACAAGATCGATCTGATCCAGGCGGAGGCGGTTGCCGATCTCGTTGACGCGGTAACGCCGCTGCAGGCGCGCGCGGCGTTCGACCAGCTCGAGGGCACGCTGACACACTCGATCGGCGAGATCGAGCGCGTGTTGTTCGACGTGATTGCGAAACTCGAAGCGTCGCTCGATTTTCCCGACGAGGGGTATCACTTCATTGCGCCACAGAACGCGCGCGACACGCTGGCCCGCATCGCCGGACGGATCGACGCGCTGCTCGCGCAGGCGGCGCGCGGCCGGCTGATTCGTGAAGGCGCGCAGGTGGCGATTGTCGGTGCGCCAAACGTCGGCAAATCGAGTCTGTTCAACGCGCTGCTCAACAGCAACCGAGCCATCGTGACGGCGATTGCCGGCACGACGAGGGATCTGCTTGCCGAGCGCGCCGACATCGGCGGCCTGGCGTTGTCGCTCATCGACACCGCTGGCGTGCGCGAGACCGTCGACGTGGTGGAGCAAGAAGGCGTGGCGCGGGCTCGTGACACGATCCGCGTCGCGGATCTCGTCGTCGTGGTTCTCGATCGATCACGCGAACTCAACGACGACGATCGCGCGTTGCTGGCCGGGACGGTTTCGCGTCCGCGCGTCGTGGTGTTGAACAAATCGGATCTTTCCGCACGCGCGAGCCTGCCCGGGGCAGTCGTGGAGATCTCCGCCAAGACCGGCGCCGGGCTCGATAGACTGATCGACGCCATCGCGGCGGCGCTGACCGCGAACGAGCCGGTGCGCGATCAACCCATGATCACAAACACCCGTCACATCACGCTGCTCGAGCGCGCCCGCGCCGCGATCGATCGCGCTGCCACCGCGCTCGACGAGCAGGTGTCGGAAGAGTTTCCACTGCTCGACCTTCAAGAAGCCGAGCACGCGCTTCAGGAGATCACCGGCCAACGCACCAACGACGACCTGTTACGTCACATCTTCGAGAGGTTTTGCATCGGGAAGTGACCCGATTGAAAATCACTCGATCGTCGATCGACAATTGACGGGCAATCCGCGCGATCGGAAATCAGAATCAGTTATCAATAGAAGCATTTAGATGCTGTATTTAGATGTCATCGTGATCGGCAGCGGTCACGCCGGCGTGGAGGCGGCATGGGCCGCGGCCAGGATGGGGCGGACCGTCGGACTGTGCACGCTCACTCGAGAAACCGTTGCGCACATGCCTTGCAATCCGGCCGTCGGCGGCACGGCGAAAGGCCATCTGGTCAGAGAGATCGATGCGTTGGGCGGATTGATGGCCAGAGCAATAGACGCTACGGGAATACAATTCAAGCTGCTCAATCGGTCGCGGGGACCGGCGGTATGGTCGCCTAGGGCGCAGGCCGACAAGCCGCGGTACGGTGACTGGGTACGACGTCAGCTCGAGGCCGAGCCAAATATCGAGTGGATCATCGGCCGAGCCGGGCAGATTCTGACGAATAGTGGCCGTATTTGCGGCCTTCATCTCGAAGACGGGCGAAGCTACCGCTGTCGCACGCTCGTGATTACGACCGGAACCTTTTTGAACGGCCTGGTCCACATCGGTCGGGAGAAGCGGCCGGCAGGGCGCGCAGGTGAGCCGCCGTCACTGGACCTGGCGGAATCGATCAAGCAGCACGGATTCACTTGGGGGCGGCTGAAGACCGGGACTCCGCCCCGCTTGTCGCGCAGATCCATCGACTTCGACGCGGGGGTTCAGCGCGGAGTGTTCCACGTGGAACGTGGAGACGAGACCCCACTGCCCTTTTCATTCGTTGCGACGGAAGCGCCAAAAAACGCCGCCGACTGTTACCTTCTCCACACCACCGATCGTGTCCATGAGCTCGTTCGTGGAAACATCGAATATTCGCCGTTGTACAACGGCCAAATCTCAGGAATTGGGCCGAGATACTGCCCGTCACTCGAAGACAAGGTGATGCGGTTTCCACACCGCGAGCGGCACCAGCTGTTCCTCGAACCCGAAGGTTTGGACGTCGAGGAGATCTACGTCAACGGTTTCTCGATGTCGCTGCCGGCCGAAACGCAGCGTGAACTGATTCGTGAGCTGCCGGGACTCGAGCGAGCGGAAATGATGCGGCCGGGGTACGCCGTGGAATATGACTTCGTTCAACCCACGGAATTGCGATCGTCGCTTGAAACACGCCGCATTTCAGGCCTGTTTTTCGCCGGCCAAATCAATGGCACCTCTGGCTATGAAGAAGCGGCCGGCCAGGGTCTGCTGGCAGGCATTAACGCAGCGCTGAGCGTCGCTGGAAAGCCGGCGCTAGCCCTACGCCGAGACGAGGCCTACCTCGGCATCATGATCGACGACCTGATCACGAAGGGCTGCCTCGAGCCCTATCGAATGTTCACGTCAAGGGCCGAGTATCGGCTGCTTCTGCGCACCGACAACGCCGACCTGAGGCTGACGCCGAAGGGGCGCGAGATTGGTCTCGTGGACGAGAGTCGGTGGGCGCGTTTCGCAGCGAGACGGGTGCGATTCACCCAGAATGTCGAGACCTTGCAGCGGACGTCTATCCGCCTTGAAGGGGGCGCACGAATCCCGGCGAGCCAGGCACTTCGCCGGCCGGAAATTAGGCTGGAAAGTCTTGTCAGACGGGGAGATGTTGCCATCAGCACATCTCGAGGGGACGAGCTGCTCGACTTGGCGTCGGTCGAGACGACGGTGAAGTACGAGGGTTATCTGGCGCGACAGGAACAGGCAGTGGTGCGGGCGCAACAGGCAGAACGACGCCGGATTCCCGATGCGTTCCCGTTCGAAAGGGTCCCCGGCCTCTCGCGGGAAATGATCCAGAGATTCAGCGAAGTGCGACCCGAAACGCTTGGTCAAGCGCAGCGTATTCCCGGCGTCACGCCCGCGGCAGTGGCCGTCGTCGGCGCGTATCTCGAGAGGTTATAAGCAGCCCTAAACCCGCGATTTGCTGAGCACAACCAGTTTCGAGTGGAGGGCATCGACCAGCGGGTAGGTTGCCATCCACGACAGAGGAGGCGGTGGAGCATCCTCGAGATCGGTCTTACTGGAACCCCTGAAGAGCAGCAACTTCCCGCCGGCCCGCAAGAACGCCTGCAGCGTGATCAGCGTTCTCGTTTCGACCCTAACTGCCCGTATTGAAACGAGATCGAGCGTTTCATGAAGTTCCGACCTCGAGAGTAGCTCCTCAAATCGTGAGTTCTCGACGACAACGTCCTTCAAGCCAAGCTCTCGAACGGCTTCCCTAAGGAACACGGCTTTCCGCGTCTTCACCTCGACCATTCGCAGTGCCAGGCTGGAACGCGCAAGCCGCAGCGGAATTGCCGGAGAACCGCCGCCGGATCCCGCATCCAGGAGAGTTCGCGCATTGTCGGGAACGTATCGAGCCGCGACTGCAGGCTCGATCAGCAAGCGGTCTATCGCGGTTTCGTCGCCCTCAGGGACGAGCTTGAAGGCCGTAAGGTTGATCTTCGCGTTCCATTTCGTCAAAAGCAGGTAGTAAGTCTCAAATTCTTCGACCAGGCGCGAGTCGAGAACCAGCCCAGCCGCCCGGGCTCTTCGTTTCAGGCGTTCTCTGAATTCCCGGTTGGCCACCTCGCGATATTACTTTCCCTCTTGGCCTATTTCGCCTTGTTCCACGTGGAACGTTGCGCTAATCTGGTCAGCGCTTCGCGGAATCGCATGAATTAGGGTAATTACCAGAAAACAACGACCACGTCCAACTCGCGCTCGTAACTTGTTGACATGGCGAAGGTTATAGCCGTAACAAATCAGAAGGGCGGTGTGGGTAAGACCACCACCGCCATCAATCTCGCCGCCGCGCTGGCACTCGCAGGACGTCAGGTCCTCCTCGTGGACTGCGACGCTCAAGGCAACGCCACCAGCGGGATGGGGCTGAAAGGCGAGCGGCCCGCGGCAGGAACACTCTACGAAGCGCTCACCACAGGTGAAACCATCGCCGCCGAAGAGTTCGTTCTGAAGACTCGCGTCGAGAACCTGTGCCTGATTCCGGCGACGCGAGATCTGTCGGGCGCCGAGATCGAATTGATCGAAGTGCCGCAGCGCGAGCGACGCCTGCAGCAGTTCCTCGCGCCGCTCCGCGATCGCTTCGACTTCATCATCGTCGATTCACCGCCGTCGCTCGGCCTGCTCACGCTGAACGCGCTCGTCGCCGCCGACAAGGTCCTGATCCCGCTGCATTGCGAGTACTTTGCGCTCGAAGGCCTTGCCGATCTCGTCTCGACGATGAGGCGCGTGCGCGCGTCGTTGAATCCCACGCTCGACATCGAAGGCGTGCTGCTGACGATGAATGACGAGCGCACGAACCTGGGCCAGCAGGTGTCGCGCGACGTGCGTGAGTTCTTCAAGGAAAAAGTCTATCGCACGGTGATTCCGCGCAACGTCCGTCTTGCCGAAGCGCCGAGTCATGGCGTGCCCGCCGTCACCTACGACGCTCGCTCGCGCGGCGCCGAGGCGTACTTCGCGTTCGCGAAAGAAGTGCTCGAACGAAACGAACCCGCTCTTGCTGGAAGCTGATGGCTGACAGCTGAAAGCCGACTCATGGAAAAACGCCAAGCTCTCGGCAAAGGTCTTAGCGCGCTGATCCCCGATCTGCCAGACGCGCTCGGGGCGCCGCGCGCCACGTTCGAAGTCGACATCGATCAGCTCGAGCCGAATCGCTATCAGCCACGAGCGCAGATGGATGACGCGCGGCTCGACGACCTCGCGCGATCGATCCGCGCCAACGGCGTCATTCAACCGATCGTCGTGCGCAGACTGGAAGGCGCGCCGCTGTCCACGCGCGAGCGTTACCAGATCATCGCCGGCGAGCGGCGTTGGCGCGCGGCGCAACGCGCGCAGCTGACCAGAGTGCCCATCGTCGTCAAAGACGTCGCCGACAACGACCGCAAACGCCAGCTCGAGATGGCGCTGATCGAGAACGTCCAGCGCGAGGATCTCAATCCGTTGGAAGCTGCGTCGGCGTTTCAGCGGCTGGTGGACGAGTTCCAGCTCACGCAGGACGATATTGCCGCGCAGGTCGGCAAGGATCGCGCAACGGTCGCGAACTATCTCAGGTTACTGAAACTTCCCGATGAAGTGCGCGGCAACGTCGCGTCGGGCGCGCTCTCGATGGGCCACGCGCGCGCCATCGTTGCCCTGGCCAACGACGCCGATCAGCGGCGGCTCGCGAGAGACGTCGTCGCGCGCGGGCTCTCGGTGCGCGAGACCGAGGCGCTCGTGAAGAAAGAGATCGCCGCCAGGACCGGCGCGGCGCCGGCGCGAGCGCCGATCGCACCGAAGAAGGACGTGCACACCCGCGCAGCGGAAGAGCATTTACGGCTGTCACTCGGCACGCCAGTGGAAATCAAACGGAAAGGAAAGGGAGGAACGATCGCGATCAGCTTTACCAACGAAATCGAGCTTCAGCGTTTGTACGAGTACTTGACGGAGAGGCCCTGATGGCCTGACTCATTATGACGACGCAGCAAAGGCGCCGGCTGACCGAGATGGTCAGCTGCGCCGGTTGAGCGAGCAAACTCGCGGCCGGCGAGCTCGCCCAGGTCCTGGGCGGAATCCCATTGCAATCGGATCCACGCATTCTTGTCGACTACAGGACTGCGGACGATGCCGGTGTGTACGCGTGGGAGGGCGGGCCGGCGCTCGTCCAGACGGTGGATTTCTTCACGCCGATCGTTGACGATCCGTACTTGTACGGCCAGATCGCCGCGGCGAATTCACTGAGCGATGTGTATGCGATGGGTGGCCGCGCAATCACCGCGCTGGCGATCGCCGCGTTCCCGCAGGATGGTCTCCACACCGATGACATCGCGCAGATTTTCCGCGGCGGGTTCGACAAGCTGCGTGAAGCGGGCGTCGTGCTGCTCGGCGGGCACACTGTCCAGGATCGCGAGATCAAATTCGGCTACGCGGTCACCGGCGCGATCGACGCGAATCACATTCTGACCAACGCGGGCGCGAAGCCGGGCGATCGATTGATCCTGACGAAACCACTTGGAACCGGAATCGTCGGCACCGCGATCAAGTTCGCGCGCGCGCCGCAACAGGTAGTGAAGGCGGCAGTCGATCAAATGACAACCCTGAACAAGGCCGCGGCAGAAGCGATCGCGGCGGGGCGCTTTCACGCACGTAGTGGTGTCCACGCGTGCACGGACATCACCGGCTTTGGCCTGGCGGGTCACGCCAGTCAGATGGCCGCGGCGAGCAATGTGACGATTCAGATCGATGCGGACGAGCTGCCGGTCATCGCCGGCGTTCTGGAACTCGTAGCCGCCAACAGATCGGGCGGGCTCACCACAAACCGCGAGCACTTCGGCCCGGGCATTGGATTCGAATCGAGTGTTCGAGGCGAGTACCGGGATCTCGTCTTCGACCCACAGACGTCCGGCGGGCTGTTGATTTCGGTCGCGGCCGCGATTGCGGGTGAGGTCAAGACGATCCTAGAAAACGCCGGAATTCAGGCCTATTTGATCGGATCTGTTGGACCCCAGGCCGGCAAGGCTCTTCAAATAGGGTAGATACCCAAGTCGAACGCAACCCTTGGAACCCCTGGAACCCTTGGAACCTTTGGAACCTTTGGATCCCCCGTTCACCGTGATAGATTTAATTGTTTGTTAACGCCGGATATCACCACGCTTTGGGTCGTCGGTTTCCTGCTGTTGTGCACCTACCTGCTCAACTCGCTGGTCTTTCAACCGATCCTGCGGATCATCGACCAACGGGCCGCGGCGGTGCGGGGCGCGAAAGAGCTGGCCGACTCGGCCTCGCAGAAGGCCACCGCCGCTGCAGCTGAATACGATCAGAAACTGAATACGGCTCGCGCCGAAGTTTATCGGCAGATGGACGACATGCGGAAGGCGGCGCTCGACAAGCGGGCCGAGCTGCTGGCGTCGACGCGCGCCACCGTCGAACAGGAGCTGCGCGCCGCCACAGCGCGCGTGCAGCAGGAATCGCAGGAGGCGCGTGTTGCGCTTGACCGCGATGCGACAACGCTCGCGGGCGCGATCGTCTCTCGCGTTCTCGGCCGGGCTACTTAACCCTCGCAGATCGATCACCAAGGGCCGCAAATGGCGCACATCCGGATGACTCACGGCGCTTGTGAATTAAAGAACAAGCTGAGACCCGCGATGTTGGTCGTGATGTTGGCGGTGTTCGCGGTCCCGGCCGCCGTCGCCAGCGGCCAGGAACATCCGCCGGCGTCGGCGAGCCAGGCTCAACAGGAGCACGCACCCGAAGGCGGCGAGCCTCACGACGAAAGCATCGGCGGGATGATCCTCGGCATGGGTTGGCCCGTGGCCAACTTCATCATTTTCGTCGGCGTCCTGTATTACTTCCTCAACCAGCCGATCCGCGACTACCTTGCCGCGCGCGGATCGGCGATTCGCAAGGATCTCGTCGAGGCCGCCGAGTTGCGCGCCGCCGCCACCGATCAGCTCGCCAAGATCGAGGCGAAGCTGCAGGCGCTGCCCGGTGAACTGAGCGCAGTGCGCGCGCGCGGTGCCGAGGAGATTCGCGCCGAGGACCAGCGCATCTCGCAGCAGGCGGCGTCGGATCGCGATCGGTTGCTCGAGCAGACCCGGCGCGAAATCGATCTGCAGGTCCGGCTCGCGAAGAAAGAGATTCTCGAGCACGCCGCGAACCTGTCGGTGCAGCTCGCCACCGAGCGCATCAAGAAGGAAGTGACGCCCGCGGATCAGGAGCGGCTGGTCGATCGCTACCTGTCGCAGGTGAAGGAGCAGCGCTGATGTCGCTTCGCACCTCCGCCACTCGCTACGCCAAAGCGTTGTTCGACGTCGCGCTCCAGGAGAAGGCCGATCTTGCGAAGATCGATCAGGACCTGCGCGCCGCGGCGGATGTACTCGCGAATCCCGAGCTGACGCAGGCCGCCGAGCGCGCCGGCGTGCCCGACACCGCTCGCAAGGCGTTGATGGAGCAGATCGCCGACAAGTTGGGTGCCGCGGTGCAGGTGAAAAAGCTGCTGGGGATCCTCACCGAGAAGCGCAAGCTGAATTTAATGCGCGATCTGGCCGAGGTCTATCACGAGCGATTGCTCGCGCATCAGAACGTCGTCCTGGCCGACGTCACGAGCGCCGCGCCGCTGTCGCAGGAAAAGACGCGGGCGCTCCAGGACAGCCTGTCGAAGGTGACCGGCAAGAAAGTGGAGTTGTCGGTAAAGGTCGACGCCGCGCTCCTTGGCGGCGTGGTGGCGACGATTGGCAGCACGGTGTATGACGGCAGCGTGAAGACGCAGCTGGCGCGGTTGCGTCAGGACTTGGTGGAACAGTAGGGATCAGGGATCAGGAAATGACGATCACAGCGGACGAGATCTCCAAAATTATTCGCGAACAAATTGGCAGCTTTGCCGTCTCGGTGGACGTTGCCGAAGTTGGCACCGTGGTGGCGCTCGGCGACGGCATTGCGCGCGTTCACGGCTGTCAGCGCGCCATGGCCGGCGAGATGCTCGAGTTCCCGCACGGCGTGTTTGGCATCGCGCTGAATCTCGAAGAGGACAGCGTTGGCGCCGTCCTCCTCGGCGAGTACCGGGAGATCAAGGAAGGCGATCCGGTCAAGCGCACCGGCCGCATCATCTCGGTGCCGGTCGGCGAAGAGATGCTTGGCCGCGTGGTCAACGCGCTCGGCCAGCCGATCGACGGCAAGGGCCCGATCTTGACCAAGGAAAGCGCGCCGATCGAGCGCATCGCGCCAGGCGTGGTCGATCGCCAGCCGGTGCGCGAGCCGCTGCAGACCGGCCTCAAGGCCATCGACGGCATGGTGCCGATCGGACGCGGTCAGCGCGAGCTGATCATCGGCGACCGTCAGACCGGCAAGACCGCCGTCGCGATCGACACCATCCTCAACCAGAAAGACACCGGCGTCATCTGCATCTACAACGCGATTGGCCAGAAGCAATCGACCATCGCGCAGGTGGTGCGCACGCTCGAGGAAGCCGACGCGATGCGCTACACCATTGTCGTCGCCGCTGCGGCGTCGGATCCGGCGCCGATGCTCTACATCAGCCCGTACTCGGCCACCGCGATGGGCGAGTACTTCCGCGATTCAAAGCGTCACGCGCTGCTGATTTACGACGACCTTTCGAAGCACGCGCAGTCGTACCGCGAGATCTCGCTGCTGCTACGGCGCCCGCCCGGCCGCGAAGCCTATCCGGGCGACGTCTTCTATCTGCACTCCCGATTGCTGGAACGCGCCGCGAAGCTGAACGACAAGATGGGGAACGGTTCGCTGACGTCGCTGCCGATCATCGAGACGCAGGCCGGCGACTTGTCGGCGTACATTCCGACCAACGTGATTTCGATCACCGACGGCCAGATCTTTCTCGAGGCCGACCTGTTCAACCAGGGCGTCCGCCCGGCGATCAACGTCGGCAACTCGGTGTCGCGCGTCGGCGGCTCGGCGCAGATCAAGGCGATGCGGCAGGTGGCCGGCACGCTGCGCCTCGACCTCGCGCAGTATCGCGCCATGGCGGCGTTCGCGCAGTTCGGGTCGAGCGATCTCGACAAGGCGACGCAACAGCAGCTCAATCGCGGCGCGCGGCTGGTGGAGATTCTGAAGCAACCGCAGTATTCGCCGCTGCCGGTCGAACAGCAGGTGGCCGCGATCTACGCCGGCGTCAACGGGTATTTCGACACCATCGAGGTGGCCGACGTCCGCGCCGCCGAGGCGGAGCTGCACAAGTTCATGACCACGCGCTTCGGCAATGTCTTGCAGCAGATCAAAGAGAAGAAGCAGATCGACGATTCGATCAAGGGCAGCCTGAATGCCGCACTGCAGGAATTCGTCGGCCACTTCAAGTCGATGAAGGGCATGGCGCGGGCGTAAATGCCGTCACTCATCGACATTCGGCGACGCGTGCGGGCGGTCAAGTCGACCGAGCAGATCACGAAGGCCATGAAGATGGTCTCGTCATCGAAGCTCCGTCGCGCGCAGGAGCGTATCTTGCGCAGCCGGCCGTACGCGAAGGAGATGCTGCGGGTCTTCAACAATCTGGCGACCCGCGTCGACGCGTCGAAGCACCCGCTGCTGAACGACGACCCCGAAGCCGGGCGCACGCTGTTGATTGTGATCACGGCCGATCGCGGGCTGTGCGGCGCCTTCAATACCAACATCGTCAAATCGGCGCTGCAGTTTACGCTCGAACATCCGAAAGGCCCCGACGGCGCCGACGTGGCGCTGGCGCTGGTCGGGCGCAAGGGCCGCGACTTCTTCATGCGCCGCGGCTTCGACGTGCTGTATGAAGAAGTGGGTCTTTTCCAGAACGTCAAGTGGTCGCACGCGCAGGCCATCGCGCGGACGGCGATCAAGGACTTCCTCGGTCCCGACATCAGCTCGGTCTATCTGGTGTACAACGAATTCAAGTCGGTGATGCAGCAGCGCGTGGTCATCGAAAAACTGCTGCCGATTCCGAAGCTGAATGAAGCCGAGGGCACGGCGCATGGCGCGTCGGCGGACGCCGGCGCGGTGGAGTACCTCTTCGAGCCCGATCCCGAGCAGCTGCTGAGCACGCTGCTGCCGCTGCATGTGGCCATTCAGGTGCAGCGCGCGCTGCTGGAGTCATCTGCGGCCGAACATGCGGCGCGCATGCAGTCGATGGACAGCGCCACGAAGAACGCGAAGGAGATGGTGGAACGGCTCACCTTGTACATGAACAAGGTCCGTCAGGCCGCCATCACGAGAGAGATCATCGAAGTCGTTTCGGGGGCTCAGTCGGTGTAGGTCCTGAGGACCTGAGGTCGTGGGCCCAATCGCGCCCTTAGGACCTCAAGACCACAGGCGAGCGGAGCGAGTGCATATGGCAACAGTAGCGAGCGGAGCAAAAGTCGGCAGGGTCATCCAGGTCATCGGACCGGTCATCGACGTCGAGTTCGAGGGCGGATATCTCCCCGCGATCTACAACGCCGTCCGCATTGTCGACGATGGCAAAGCGATCGGCGAGAAGATCGACATCGTCGCCGAGGTCGAGCAGCATCTCGGCGAGGGCCGCGTCCGAACGGTGGCGATGAAACCGACCGACGGTCTACAGCGCGGCATGGACGTGATCGACACCGGCGCGGCGATTTCAGTGCCGGTCGGCGCGGCCACGCTCGGCCGCGTGCTCAACGTGCTGGGAGAGCCAGTGGACTTCCCGGATCAGCCGGTGCAGGCGAAAGAGCGATGGCCAATTCATCGCCCGGCGCCGACACTCGAACAGCAGTCCACCGAACTGAAGATGTTCGAGACCGGAATCAAGGTCATCGACCTGCTCGAGCCCTATTTGCAGGGCGGCAAGATCGGACTGTTCGGCGGCGCCGGCGTCGGCAAGACCGTCATCATCATGGAGCTGATCAACAACATCGCCACGAAGCACGGCGGTGTGTCGGTGTTCGGCGGCGTGGGTGAGCGCACGCGCGAAGGCAACGACCTCTGGCTGGAATTCCAGGAGTCGGGCGTCATCGACATGAAGGACATGGCGAAGTCGCGCGCGGCGCTGGTCTACGGACAGATGACGGAGCCGCCCGGGGCGCGCCTGCGCGTCGGCCTCTCGGCGCTGACCGTCGCGGAGTATTTCCGCGACGCCGAGAACAAGGACGTGCTCCTGTTCATTGACAACATTTTCCGCTTCACGCAGGCGGGCTCGGAAGTGTCGGCGCTGCTCGGCCGCATGCCGTCGGCGGTGGGCTACCAGCCGACGCTGCTCACCGAGATGGGCGAGCTGCAGGAGCGCATCACTTCGACGAAGAAAGGCTCGATCACGTCGGTGCAGGCGATTTATGTGCCTGCCGACGACTACACCGACCCGGCGCCGGCGACCACCTTCGCGCACCTCGATGCGACGACGAACCTGTCGCGCCAGATTGCGGAGCTGGGGATCTATCCGGCCGTCGATCCGCTGGCGTCCTCCTCGCGCATTCTCGATCCGCGCGTCATCGGCGACGAACATTACACCGTGGCCCGCGCGGTGAAGCAGATCCTGCAGCGCTACAAGGATCTGCAGGATATCATCGCGATTCTCGGCATCGACGAATTGTCGGAAGAAGACAAGCTCACCGTCTCGCGCGCGCGCAAGATTCAGCGCTTCTTGTCGCAGCCGTTCTTTGTCGCCGCCCAGTTCACCGGCCTCGAAGGCAAGTACGTGCCGATCGCCGAGACCATCAAGGGCTTCAAGGAGATCGTCGACGGCAAGCATGACGGCGTGCCCGAGCAGGCGTTCTATCTGGTCGGCAACATCGACGAGGCGCTGGCGAAGGCCAAGACGCTGAAGTAACGCGATGGCCCTCCCGACCAAGCTCACGCTGCACATCGTGTCGCCCGATCAGTCCATCTCGCAGGAGGTGGACGAGGTCTCGCTGCCGGGCGTCGAGGGCGACTTCGGCGTGCTGCCGGGTCACACGCCGTTCTTCACCGCGCTTCGCACCGGCGCGATGTGGTATCGCCAGGGCGGCGACAAGCACTACCTGATGGTGTCGGTCGGCTTCGTCGAGGTGCTGCCCGAATCCGTGTCGGTGCTGTCGCAAGTGGCCGAACGGGCGGAAGACCTCGACCAGGAGCGCGCCGAAGCCGGCATGAAGCGCGCCGAGGAAGTGATGCAGGTGGCGCCGCACGAGATCGACTTCGAGCGCGCCCGGCTCGAGATGCTGCGCACGCTGCAGCGACTGCAGGCGGAGTCCAGGAAGTTCCAGTAATGGATGTTTAGCAACCTCGCGAAACTTCTTCGCTACCGCGGTCTGATTCAGACGCTGGTAGTGCGCGACCTCAAGGCGCGCTATCGCGGCTCGGTTCTCGGTTTCTTCTGGTCCTTCTTCAATCCGCTGCTACTGCTCCTCATCTACTCGTTCGTGTTCACCCAGGTTCTGGTGGGCGCGCACGATCCGGCCATGGAGCCGTACGCGTTGTTCATGTTCTGCGGCATCCTGCCGTGGACGTGGTTCTCCTCTTCAATTCTCGAGTCGGCGAACACACTCATCGCCGGCGGCAATTTGATCAAGAAAGTGCTGTTCCCTGCGGAAGTGCTGCCGGTCGTCACCGTGCTGGCGAACATGGTGCATTTTTTCTTCGGTCTGCCCGTTCTGGTCGCATTTCTGATCTACTACCGGCGACCCGTGGATCCGCTGGAGCTGTTGTGGTTTCCCGTCATCGTCTTGGTGCAACTGGTGTTCACGATCGGTCTCGCGCTGTTTCTGTCGGCGCTGACCGTGCACTTCCGCGACTTGAAGGATCTGCTCGGCAACATTGTCCAGTTGTGGTTCTTCGCGACACCGATCATCTACCCGATGCAACAGGCGCCGGAGAACATGCGCAGCTGGCTGAACCTGAACCCGATGACGCACATCATGATCTCGTATCAGGAGGTGCTGTTCTTCCCGGGTCCGCACGGCCACTGGAAATGGCTGCTGGCGCTCGCCGCGGGGTCGATCGCCGTGTTCCTGATCGGGTATTTCGTCTTCGACCGGCTGCGCGATAGTTTTGCTGAAGAGGTATGACGCCCGCGATCGACGTCATCAACGTCTCGAAAGTCTATCGCCGCTACGCGCAGCGGAAGCAGTTTGCGACGCTGAAGTCGGCGATCCTCAGCGGCAGCCTGCTCGGCGATCTGCGGCCCGACGAAACGTTCCAGGCGCTGCGCGGTGTGTCGTTCCAGGTGCCCAAAGGCGCCACCTTCGGCGTGATCGGCCGCAATGGGTCGGGCAAGAGCACGCTGCTCAAGTGCGTCGCCGGAATTACGCGCCCGACGGAAGGCGAAGTGAGGGTCGACGGCCGCATCTCGGCGCTGATTGAGCTGGGTGCCGGATTTCATCCAGAGATCTCCGGCCGCGAGAACATCTTCATCAACGGCATCATGCTCGGCCTGACGAAGAGGGAGATCCAGCAGCGCTTCGACGAAATCGTCGAGTTTGCCGAAATGCAGGACTTCATCGATGCGCCGGTGAAGACCTACTCGTCCGGCATGTACATGCGCCTGGGCTTTGCGGTGGCGGTTCACGTCGATCCCGAAGTGTTGCTGGTGGACGAGGTGCTGGCCGTAGGCGACCAGGGCTTCACGCACAAGTGTCTCGACAAGTTCGCGGAGTTCCGCCGGCGCAACAAGTCGATCCTCCTGGTCACCCATTCCCTCGATCTGGTGGAGAAGTTCTGCGACGAAGCGCACTGGCTCGACAAGGGCAAGACCAAGGGTGAGGGTGATCCGAAGCGCGTGGTTGCGGCGTATGTCATCGACGTCGAAGATACCGAAGAGAACGAGCTGGCGAAAGCCGAAGCCGCGCGCCTCGCCGCGGCCGCGAAGGAAATCGCCGCCGCGCCGCCGCCCGAGCCGGCGGCGGTCGATTCAGGGGAAGGCGCGCCTCAAGGCACTGCGGAGGACACCGCACACCGCGACGGCTTCAAGTCCGACGATGGCCGCTGGGGCACACGAGAGATAGAGATCATGAAGGTCACGATCTCCGGCCCGGACGGCGAGGCCGGCCACGTCTTCCAAAGCGGCGATCCGATCGAGGTGCGCATGGACGTGGTCGCGAAGGAGAAGACCAACGACTTCGTCTTCGGATTAGGGTTGTTCAACGCCGACAACGTGTGCGTCTACGGCACGAACACCAACCTCGAGGAGTTCCAGCCGACGGAGATCGAGGGCGATGCGGCGGTGACCTTCAAGATCGATCACCTCGACCTGGTCGAAGGCACGTATCGGCTCGACCTGGCCGCGCACAAAGCCGACGGCTATCCGTACGATTACCATCGCCTCCTCTACACGTTTCGCGTCAAGTCACGTATTCGCGACGTCGGCATCTACCGTCCCGATCACTCGTGGTCGTTTGAAGGCGGCATCAAGATCAGTGACCAGAAGTGAAGCCGTCGCATTCGTCACCCGCGCGCGTGGCGCGGGCATGAGCATTGTCTTCACCAATGGGGTGTTCGACATCCTTCATCCCGGGCACATCCGCTACCTCAAGGAAGCGCGCGCCCTGGGCGACATGCTGATTGTCGGTGTGAACGGCGACAGCTCCGCGCGCGCCCAGGGGAAAGCGCCCGACCGGCCCATCAATCCCGAAGCCGAACGCTGCGAAGTCTTGTCGGCCCTCGCATGCGTGGACGCCGTGGTGGTGTTCGACGAAGATACGCCGCACAACATCATCAAGGCGATCCAGCCCGATATTCTCGTCAAAGGCGCAGACTGGGGCGAAGACGCGATAGTGGGGCGAGATATCGTCGAAGCACGTGGCGGAAAGGTCGTGCGCCTTCCGCTAGCGGACGGGTATTCGACGACGAGGATTCTGGAACGCGTCAGACGCGTGCAATAATCGGAAGTTCGGCGAGGCCGTTGCGGCCGAGCCGACAGCCCCGCCGGAGGCGGGGCAACAGCTACGCTGTCTTAGCGAGGCGAAGCCGATTCGCTTCATCGCTGGACTGAGGCGTAGCCTCGCTACCTATGGCGACCGCGCCGTCTCTAGCACTACGGTCGCTGCTGACGAGCGTCATCCGGGAAACGGGGCTTCAATCCCCCACCCGGCGCCTCAGTGGCGCGTCGACCCCTGTACGCGCGCTGGCGATTGCGGCCGCTGCGAAGCGTTTATCCGGCGGCACCGTCCTGCTCATTGTTCCCGCCGATGCGGACATCGACGACACCGTGGGCGACATCTGTTTCTTCCTTGGCGTGTTGGAAGGATCGGCGGACGCGGTGGTGTCGCAGCAGGTCCTGCCGTTCCCGTCGACGCAAGTCGATCCGTATCGCGGATTCCAGCCCCACCTGAAGGTCGCGTCCGCGCGGGCTCGAGCGCTGCACGCACTTGCGAGCGGAGCCGCCCGTGTGATCGTGGCCTCCGCGGCGGCGCTGCTCACGAAGGTTCCTGAGCCGGCGTCGGTGTTGCTGTCGTCGGCCGAGATCAAACCGGGCATCGATCTCGATCCGCACGAACTGGCGAACACGCTCGTGTTGGGCGGCTACGAGCCCGCCGATCCCGTGGACGCGCACGGCGAATTCACGCGGCGAGGCGGCATCTTCGACGTCTTTCCGGCGGGAGAGGAGTTGCCCATTCGCATCGAGTTCATCGGCGACACCGTCGAGTCGATCCGCCGGTTCGACCCCGGAACGCAGCGTTCCGTCGAAACCCTCGATCGCTTTGGCATTGTCCCCGTCCGTGAAACCGCGCCCGACGAATTGTTAAAGGGTCTGGCACCGTTACATGGCAGTTTGTTTCAGTTCCTGCGTACTGGGGACTCCGAGTTGTGGCTGTCTGAGCCAACCGATGTGGAAAACCATGTCAAGTCGGCGTGGGAACACATCAACACGTCGTACGCCGATGCGGTAGAGCGGCACCGCGGCGGGCCGGAGCCGCGTCGACCAGCGGACCTCATGCTCGCGCCCGAGGAGCTGCAGGGCGAGCTCGCGAACGCCGTGGTCGTGGAAGAACTGGAGATCGGAGATCAGGGATCCGGGGTCGGCCAACGCGTCGACGTGTCATCGCGGCCCACAGCGATCTTCCACGGACGGATTCCCGACTGGATCGCCGACGTCAAGAACGCGCAGGCAAACGGCGATCACGTGGTCTTCGTCGCCGGGTCGCACGGCCGCGCCGAACGAACAGTGGAACTGCTGACCGATTACGACGTCCGCGCCGTTCTGGCGTCCGACGCCGGTGACTACGTCGGCGGCGCGGTGATGGTGGCCGAGGGCTGGCTGTCGAAGGGATTTCATCTCAGGCCTACGGGCCAACAGGCCAGCAGGCCAGCCGCCCTGGTCCTCTACGCAGAAACCGACGTCTTTGACGAAGAACGACGCCGGACCGGACCGGGCAAGAAACGGTCCGCTTCAGCCGCTTTCCTCTCTGATCTGCGCGATCTCAAAGTAGGCGATCTGATCGTCCATGTCGATCATGGCATCGGCCAGTTCGTGGGCCTCAAGCAGATCTCGGTCGCCGGCGGCGATGTCGTTCAAGAATTCCTCGAGCTGCGCTATCACGGCGACGCGAAGCTATTCGTGCCGGTCGAACGCCTCGATCTCATCCAGAAATACACCGGCGGCTCGAAGCCGCCCCTCGATCGACTGGGCGGCACCACGTGGCAGCGTGCCAAGACCAAAGTCAAGAAAGCCATGCGCGATATGGCCGAAGAGCTGCTCAAGCTCTATGCCGCGCGCAAGGCGGTTCCCGGCTACGCCTTCGGGCCCGACACACACTGGCAGGAAGAATTCGAGGACGCATTCGAGTTCGATCTCACTCCCGATCAGGCGACGGCGATCGCCGAAATCAAGCGCGACATGGAATCACCGACGCCGATGGATCGGCTGCTGTGCGGCGATGTTGGCTACGGCAAGACCGAGGTCGCCATGCGAGCGGCGTTCAAGGCGGTGATGGACGGCAAACAGGTTGCCTTCCTGGCGCCGACCACAGTTCTCGCCGCGCAGCATCTCAAGACCTTGCAAGAAAGGTTCGCGGCGTTCCCGGCCAAGATCGAAATGGTCAGCCGCTTCCGCACCAGGCAGGAGATCAAAGAGACGCTCGAATCGCTCGCGTCAGGCCGTCTCGACGTCATTGTCGGCACGCACCGGCTGCTCTCGAAAGACGTGCAATACAAGGACCTCGGCCTGCTCGTGGTCGACGAAGAGCAGCGCTTCGGCGTCGCGCACAAGGAGCGCATCAAGCAGATGCGCAAGAAAGTCGACGTGCTGACGATGACGGCAACGCCGATTCCGCGGACCTTGAACATGTCGCTGGTGGGGATCCGCGACATGTCGGTGATCGAAACGGCGCCCAAGGATCGGCTCGCGATTCAGACAAACGTGGTCAAGTTCGATTCGAACGTGATCGTCCGCGCGCTGCGCAGCGAGATTGAGCGTGGCGGTCAAATTTACTTCGTGCACAATCGGGTGGAGTCGATCTACTCGATGGGCAATCTGCTGCAGCGCCTCGTGCCCGACGCGCGGATTGTAATCGGGCACGGACAGATGGCTGAAGACGCGCTCGAGCGAGCCATGCTCGACTTCATGGCGCACCAGTACGACGTTCTGCTGGCGACGACGATTGTCGAAAACGGCCTGGATATTCCGAATGCGAACACGATGATCATCAATCGAGCCGATCGCTACGGCCTGTCACAGCTGTACCAGCTGCGCGGCCGCGTCGGCCGGAGCGATCGCGCGGCCTATGCCTACCTGCTGATCCCGCCGGAAGAGGCGTTGTCGCCGGTCGCCCGTAAACGCCTGACGGCGATCAAGGAGTTCAGCGATCTCGGCAGCGGCTTCCGTGTGGCCGCACTCGATCTCGAAATCCGCGGCGCCGGTAATCTGCTCGGCGGCGAGCAGAGCGGCACGATCGACGCGGTCGGGTTCGAGATGTACATGAAGCTGCTCGAGGAGACGATTCGCGAACTGAAGGGCGAGGATCTCGAAGACGATGTGCGCGCTTCCGTCAACCTGAAGGTCGACTTCCGCCTCGATGAGCACTATGTGCCCGACATCAACCAGCGACTGATGATCTACCGGCGCATCGCCGGCGCCCGGAGCGAAGACGAGATCGGCCGCATCGTGGATGAGGTGCGAGATCGCTTCGGTCCGTTACCCACGCAGGTGTTGAACCTCGCCGATTTCGCGCGCATTCGAGTGCTGGCCGACGGCCTGGGAGTCGAAACCATCGATCGCGCCGACCCGGTGGTCGCGATCAAGTTCCGGCCGAAAGCCAACGTGGACCCCACTCACATCATCCGTTTGGTCCAGGAGCGAGGCGATCTCACGTTGGTGCCGCCGAGTTCTTTGAAGCTCGACCTTAAGTTCCGGGAGCCGGGAGTCGGGAGCCGGGACCTAGAGGTCGTCGTCGCGTCAAGAAAACCCGGGCCGCACGGCACACGGTTAGCGAAGATAAGGCAAAAGCCGTCGTGGTGGACCGTGCGTGCGATGGTGGGCGAAGTGAAACCTGGGTTCACTAAAGCCGAGATCCTGAAACAGGCGCCGGAAGACCCGCGCGCACCCGACGGAGTCTTAGCTAAGGTGACCAGCCTGCTCGAAGACCTGCAGCTGTAACCACGGTAAAATTGATGATTCTCATGTCCTACCGAAACATCGTCTGGGCCGGCGTGATGTTCCTGACCATCGCCGCGGCGGTGCCGCGCGCCCAGATCCTGGAGCAAGTGCTCGTGAAGGTGAACGGCGAGATCATCACCAAGACCGAGCTCGAGGGCCGGCAGATCGCGGCCCTGCGGCAGCGCGACCCGAATTTCCGACCCGACAGCGACGTCGCGCTGCAGCGCGCGCTTGCCGAGATCACGCCAGGGATCATTGTCGATGCGGTCGACGAGTTGCTGATGGTGCAGCGCGGCAAAGAGCTCGGCTACACGATGAACACCGAGCAGTTCAACGGCATCGTCGAGAACATCAAGAAGGAAAACAAGATCGAGTCGGATGACGCGCTGCAGGCGGCGCTGAAGCAGGAAGGCATGACCATGGCCGACCTGCGGCGTCAGCTCGAGCGCACCATGCTCGTGCAGCGCGTGCAGCAGACCGAAATCATGCAGAAGCTGCAGGTCACCGACACCGAGATGAGGGCCTACTACGACGCCCGCAAGAACGAGTTCAGCACCACGCCGCAGATCACGCTGCGCGAGATCACCATCGTCGTGCCGACAACCGCGCAGGGTGTGAACGTGGCCCAGGACGATGCGGCGAAGGCCAAGGCCGATGAGGTGCGGGCCAAGATCGTCGCGGGCGAGGCGTTCCCCCGGCTTGCCGCGGACTATTCGGATTCGGGATCGAAAGCGAATGGCGGACTCGTCGGCCCGCTCTCGAAAAGCGATCTGTCCGACGAGCTGCAGAAGGCGATCGCCGGAATGAAGACCGGCGACGTCACGCCGGTGCTGCGCACGGCGCGCGGCTATCAGCTCATCAAGATCGAGGCGCTGCAGGACACGACCATCAAAGCCTACGATGAGGCCCGCGCCGACATCGCCGACAGGATCGCCAACCAGAAGCGGCAGGGAGAGTTCCAGAAGTTCATCGCCAGGCTGCGCGCCGAGGCGATCATCGACTGGAAGAACGACGAGATCAGGAAGGCCTATGAAGTGGGATTGAAAGAAGAGGCGTCGGCAACCGGGAACCGGGAACCGGGATTGGCCTTTCGATAATCCGTTCCCGGCGCCCGGTTCCCGGCAGATATGGACCCCAACTGGTACGCGATCTGGACCAGGTCGCGTCATGAAAAGATCGTCCGCGATCAACTCGAGAAGAAAACCGACGTCGATGTCTTTCTCCCGACGATCGGCAAGTGGAGCCGCTGGAAGGATCGCAAGAAGAAGATTGACTGGCCGCTGTTCCCCGGCTACGTGTTTGCGCGGTTCGTCGTCGACGAGCGCATCGGCATCCTGAAGGTCGAGGGCGTGGTGCAGATCATCAGCAATAACGGTGTCCTGTCGCCGATCCCGGAGGAGGAGATCGAGAGCATCCGGACGCTGGTTGAAAGCGAACTGGCCTACGACCCGGTGCCGCTGATCAAGGAAGGCGACATGGTCCGCGTCGCCCACGGACCACTCAAAGGCGTGGTCGGCCGCCTCGTGCGCAAAGGCGCGCACGCGCGCTTGATTCTTTCCGTCGATTTGATCGGGCAGGCGGTATCTGTTGAAGTAGATGCCGCGGATGTCAAACCTTACTAAGGGCTTGAGGGCTTAGGGGCTTGAAGATCGGAGCCGTAGAACTCGATTCGCCGTTCGTCGTCTCGCCGATGGCGGGCATGACCGACACGGCGTTCCGCCGCCTGGTGAAACGCCAGGGCGGCTGCGGTCTGGTCGTGTCGGAGATGGTGAGCAGCGAGGGTCTGGTTCGCGGCATCGACCGTACGCTCGAATACGCGGAATACACCGAAGAGGAACGCCCGGTCTCGATTCAGATCTTCGGCGGCGATCCCGCGAAGATGGCCGAGGCCGCGCGCGTGGTCGAGCAGATGGGCGCCAACATCGTCGACGTCAACATGGGCTGCCCGGTGCCGAAGATCGCCAAGCACAACGCCGGCTGCAGTCTCATGCGCGAGCCGACGCATGCCGCGTCGATCATTACCGCGATGTCGAAGGCAGTCAGGATTCCGGTCACCGTCAAGATGCGCAAGGGCTGGGACGATGACCAGATCAACGCGCCCGAGCTCGCGAAGCGGGTCGAAGACGCCGGCGCCAAGGCGATTGCGATTCACGGGCGCACCGCGAAACAAAGCTACAGCGGCGTGGCCGATTGGGATTTCGTGACCTCGGTGGCGCAAACCGTGTCAATTCCCGTGTTCGGCTCCGGCGATCTCATCGAGCCCGAAGACATCGTCTCGAAATTGCAGTCAGGGGTCAGCGGCGTCTATGTTGGCCGCGGCGTGCTGCGCAATCCGTGGATCCTCTCGCAGGCGCGCGACCTGATGACCGGCCTGCCGGCCCGATCCGTCGCCCTCGAGGAGCGCGGGCAGTTTCTCCTCGACTACATGAATCTGCTACTGACCGAGAATGTGCCCGAAAGCGGCAAAGCCCTGAGCCGCGAGCGATGGGTGATCAACAAGATTCGCGCGCTGTGCTCCTGGTATACGAAGGGCTTCGAAGGCGGAGCACAGTTTCGTATCGGTGTGAATTCAGCGAAATCGATCGGCGAGCTGAACGACCTTATTCACACGTTCTTCGCTCCCATTGACACGAGGCACGAGGCACGAGGCACGGAACGTGTCCCTGCCTGAAATCGCGATCGCCGGCCGCAGAATCGGGCCGGCCCACTCTCCACTCGTGGTCGCCGAGATCGGCATCAACCACGAGGGGAACCTGAAGACCGCATTCGAGATGGTCGACGCCGCCAGGCGTTCCGGCGTGGAAGTCATCAAGCATCAGACCCATGTCGTCGAGGACGAGATGAGCGGCGCCGCGAAACAGGTGATTCCCGGCAACGCCACGGTGTCGATTTACGAGATCATGGAACGGTGTGCGCTGTCGGAAGCAGACGAGCGCCGCCTCAAGGACTACGTCGAGTCGAAGGGCATGATTTTCATGAGCACGCCGTTCTCGCGAGCGGCGGCGGATCGGCTGCAGCGCATGAATGTGCCCGCCTACAAGATTGGCTCGGGCGAGTGCAACAACTATCCGTTGTTGAAACACATCGCATCGTTCGGCAAGCCAATCATCCTGAGCACCGGAATGAACACGATCGCGAGCGTTCGTAAGGCTGTCGACATTTTCGAAACGGCACGCGTATCCTATGCGCTGCTCCATACCACCAACCTCTATCCAACTCCGCCGCATCTCGTCCGTCTTGGCGCCATGGTGGAGCTCGGCAAGGCGTTTCCGCGAGCGGTAATCGGGCTCTCCGATCACACCACCGACAACGTCGCATGCCTGGGCGCCGTGGCGCTAGGCGCGTCGATCCTCGAGCGTCACTTCACCGATCGCATGGATCGCGTCGGCCCCGACATTGTTTGTTCCATGGATGAACAACGCTGCCGGGAGCTGATCGAGCAAAGCCGAACGTTGCATGCTGAACTCGGTGGAACAAAGGCGCCGGCCAGGGAAGAACAAGTGACGATCGATTTCGCCTTTGCGACCGTGGTGACAATCGCGGCGATCAGGAAAGGCGAGGTGTTCTCGATGCAGAACTTGTGGGTGAAGCGGCCGGGCACCGGCCGGATTCCCGCCGAGCGGTTCGAGTCGATCCTCGGCAAGACAGCCAGCCGCGATATACCCGCGGATACCCATCTCGCCGAGGGCGATTTCTCCTGACGAGGTCCGGCTGAAGCCGGAACCTCGTCTCTCACGTTACTTGCGGTAATTCGTTATGGGACGGTGATCGTCGCGCTCACCGCGAGCCTGGTGAAGCTATCGTTGGCGAAGAAGCGAAGGTTGTATGTGCCGGGCGTCATCGGCGCGGTGAACTGCAGCGTCGTGCCGCTGGTTCCGTTGGCCGGCGGGACGGTCTGGCCGTTGAGATACTTCCACTCCCCGAAGACCGTGTCGGGCGCCGACGTCGCTGACAGCGACACCCAGTCTCTCCGATTCGCCGGACCGCCGCTGACGGTGACCTGAATCACGCCGCCTCTCGCGACGGTGGTCGACGCCACGTTCAGCGCAGGACCCGCCGCCCCGTCGTCGTTCGTGATTGTGCCCGTGGCCTGTCCGTCGCCAATCAGGGCATTCGTGGCGTTCGACAGATTCACGACGAAGGTTTCGGTGGGTTCGGCAGTGACGTCGCCATTGATCGTGACGTTGAAGGTCTGCGTCGGCACCGACGGCGCGAAGGTGAGCGTCCCCGCTGCCGCGATGTAGTCGGAACCGGCCGTTGCGCCGCCGTTCGCGGTGGCGTAGTCGACCGTCACCGTTTGCGTGGCGTTGACCGGCGAAAGCGTCACGGTAAACGTCGCGACCGAGGTGCCGGCGTTGCCCTCGGTGATGGACACATCACCAATCGACAGGACCGGACCAGTGGCGACCGTCAGGTTCTGGCTCGTCGCGAGTCTGAAGTAGCTGTCGCTCGAGGAGAACCGGATGTGATACTGCCCAGGCGTCATCGGCGCGGTGAACGTCAAGGTGGCACCAGTGAGGCCGGTCGCCGGCGGGGTTCTCAAGCCGTTCAGATACTTCCAGTCGATGTGCGCGCCGTCGGCAGCCGTCACCTGCGTGAAGGCGACCCAGTCTCTGAGGTTGCCGGGGCCGCCGCTCACCGTAAAGGTGACCGTCCCGCCGGGTAGAACTGCCGGTGACGACAGTGTCACCGAGGGTCCGGCGGGCGCGTCGTCGGTCGTGATCGTGCCGGTGGCCTGCGCATCGCCGATCGCCGCATTGACCGCACCGGACAGGTTCACGAAAAACGTCTCGGTCGCCTCGACCGTCGTATCGCCGTTGACGGTGATGCTCAGCGTTTGAGTGGTGGTGGACGGCGTGAACACCAACGTCCCGACCGCCGACGTGTAGTCGGAGCCTGCGGTGGCGGTGCCGTTTGCCGTTGCATAGTTGACGGAGACCGTCTGCGACGCATTCGCCGGCGACAACGTCACCGTAAACGTCGCCGTCACGGTGCCGCTGTTGCCTTCCACGACGCTGACGTCGCCAATCGTCAAGGTCGGCCCGGTGGCGACCGTGATCGTCGCGCTCGTGGCCAGTCTCGTGTATGAACCTGTGAAGAACCTGATGTGGTAGGTTCCCGGGGTCATCGGCGCCGTGAATCGCAAACTGGCGCTTGTGGTTCCGGCGCCAACTGTCTGGAGACCATTGAGGTACATCCAGGTGATGTAGCCGGTGTCGGCCGCTGAAACCGTCCCAAGTGAAACCCAATCGGTTGCAATTCCAGGACCGCCGGTCACCGTGAAATCAATGAACGCGCCCGGAGAGACCGTGGTTGCGCCGGCATTGATCGCCGCACCCGGGGGCGAATCGTCTGTCGCAATCGTGCCCATGCCCTGCGGATCCGTGATCGCCGCATTGGTCGCACCCGACAGATTGACGAAGAACGTTTCCGACGCTTCAACGGCCGTGTCGCCCTGAATTGTGACGTTGATGGTCTGCGTAGCGGTCGACGGCGGGAACGTGACGGTCCCGTTCGCTGCGGTGTAATCCGAGCCTGCGGTCGCGGTGCCGTTGGCAGTCGCGAAATTCACGGTCACGGTCTGCGTCGGGTTGACCGGGTTCATCGTCACGGTGAAAGTTGCCGTCGACGTGCCGGCGTTACCTTCGGTGATCGTGACGTCGTTGATGGTCAGCGCCGGCGCGGGGCCAACGGTAATCGTTGCGCTCAGCGCCAGCCGCGTAAACGTATTGTTCGAGAAGAATCTGATGTTGTACGTTCCCTGCGCCGTCGGCGCCGTGAACTGCAACGTCGCGCTGGCAGTTCCACCGGCCGGTGCGGTCTTCTGCCCGTTCAGGTACATCCAGTCAAGGAAGACGTTGTCGGCCGCCGACACCGCCGAGATTGAGACCCAGTCGGTGGGGTTGGCCGGGCCATTGACCACGGTGAAGCCGATCGGGGCCCCGGGCGTGACAGACGTCGAGGCCACATTCACCGCGGGCTGCGGCACATCGTCGGTCGTGATGGTCCCGAGGCCCTGGTTATCGCTGATCGTTGCGTTGACTGAACTCGACAGATTCACGACAAAGCTCTCTGTCGGTTCGATCGTCAAGTCTCCGTTGACCGTGACGTTGATCGTTCGCGTGGCGGCAGAGGGCGAGAAGCTCAGTGTTCCGCTCGTGGCGACATAGTCAGAGCCGGCGGTTGCGGTGCCGTCCGCTGTCGCGAAGTTCACGGTCACCGTCTGCGTTGCGTTGACGGGTGACAGGGTGACCGTGAAGGTCAGGGTCCTCGTGCCGCTGTTGCCTTCGGTGACCGTCGCGTTATTAATCGTCAGCGATGGCACGGGAGTGATGTTCACGGTGGTGGTGGTCGCCAGCACCGCGTTGGCGGCCGAGACCAGCCGCATGTTGTACGCACCAGGCGCCACGCCGGTGGTATTGAACGTGACCGTGCCACTGGTCGATGGGGTCGCTGGTGGAGCAGTCGAGTCGTTCAAGTACTTGCGGGCGATGAAGCCATTTACGCCAGCACTCACCGGGTATAGCCCGACAAACTCAAGCGGGCTCGCGCCCGGGCTGTTGGTGACCGTTGCGGAAATCGTTGTGCCCACCACCACGGAGCTCGCCGATGTCGAGATCGACGGAGGAGGAGGCGTGACCGTGATCGGGACGCTTGTCGCGAGAGTGACCAATGCGGCGGAGTTGAACAGCACGACGTATTGCCCGGGTGTCGTTGGCGCCGTAAAGGTCACCGTGCCACCAGACGATCCGACCGCTGGCGGCGCGGTACTGTTGTTCAGATACTTCAAAGCCAGGTAAGACGGAATGGGGCTGCCAGGCGTATACAGGCCGACCCAGTCAAGGCGATCACCGGGCCCATGGGCGACCGTCACCGTGATCGTCTGCGATGCCGCAACCGTCGTTGGCGAAACGAGGATGCTCGCATCCACGGGCACATCAAACTGGAGCTCCGTTGAGAGCGGCCCGAAAGCTCCTTCTGAATCGTAGGCCCGGACTGCGAAAAAGTAGCTCTCTCCTGGCGTGAGGTCGACTTGGAACTCAGTGACGTTGCCGACGTCGACGCCATCCACCGGTTGGTAGGTGCCCGAAGCGGTTCCGTAGAAGACGATATAGCCGACGGTGAGTCCATCGGCGTTCGCGTCCCAAAGGAGACGGTAGGGTCTGGCTTCCGCCGTCACCGAGGCGCAGAGAAGCAACAGGGAGACGCATAAGGCCCTCGACACACCCCGAACGAATTGGCCCGCCTCGTCGCGAACTTGCAAATTTGTCACGACCATCACCAATCTGTGGGACCAACCCAACCAATTGCTCGAAAAGGCCCACTGTTCAGATTCACAAATCAAAGACTCTGCCAGTCGGGCTTTTCTCAGGGCTCAAGCTCAGCGCTTACAAGGGTCTTTTCGAGAAGCTGAACTGACGGGCATAGCTCAGCCTTCAACTAACTAATCGGCACAAACGGTGAGAAGCTTACGCGTGGGCTGAAGCCGGCCAAGCTCGCTTGACGGGACCGTGTAATACCATCCTCAAGACGATAGAATCTTCATCCCGCTGCACGGGAACGCACAGAGTTTCAGCCCGTTTCTAGCTCTTTCTGGCCTATGCCCAACGACTCTGCAACAAGCTTGCCTTTCGGATGGCTCAGGTCTGGGCTTCGGACCTGCTTGGGGAGTGCGGGAGTCGGGAGGGTAAAGTCCTGAGGGTCGTGACGGCAATTCCGGCAAGTCTGACCCGGCGCAGCCTTTTCTCATCAGTTTGGGTCGGTTTCGGGTGACGGCCTCGACGCAGGCTTCCTAAACCCAAGCCATTCAGCATCTTTTCGAAGCTTCCCTTTGGCACCACAGTTGCGATTCCGCCAGTTACGGGGCCGGGCCGGGACGGGGCGTAGGCCGCAGCAGATGTCTGCGTGCCGTCGCGCTCGCGTCCGCCCTGGCTCCTGCCAAGCGGAGGCTCCATGCGACCGACCCCATCGCAGAAACAGATCATCGAGAAACTTGGTTTGGAAGGGACTCTCTTGGAGCAACTCGTCATGCAGCCAGGCGTGCTCACCGACCCTGAAGGCTACGTCGAGTCGCCAAGCCTGATGCGTTTCGCGATGGACGTCCGCCGGGCTCTTGCCACCGAAGGCTGGCGCCCCCAAGAACCTCGTATCGCGAAACTGCGATAGGCGGCGCTTACCGGAAATTCACCACCTGCTCCTCGTGGACAGGACGGCGGCTGACGCCGATGCTTTCGGCTCCGACCGAAATCGATCGGAACTTCTGAAACGGCATATGGCACTGGTGCTTTCGCAAGAATGCCAGCAGCTTCTTGTAATCCGCCGCGGGGACGTTGAACAACTCGAGCAGCAGTTTGTAACTCCCCCGTGTCTGTTCGAGTCCCTTGCTGATCACCGCGCGCAGATCCTCCCGTGTGAGATCGCGAGCCATGAACGGTTCATAGACGGCAGACCAGAAACTCTCGCCTTCAATGGCCATCCGCTCGTACAACCTGTCGGCCGCGCGGATCAGCGGGCCGTTAGCCGGCGCGCCGGGTGGGGATGCATTCAGCAAGATCTCTCTAGGCAGATCGGTCGGTGGTATGACGTCATTCCGAGCGCGGATCACGAGACGCTCGACGACATTCTTCAGCTCGCGCACGTTGCCTGGCCAGGTATACGACTCAAGGCGGGCCATGGTCTCATCCAGCACCCGCGGCAACGTCAGGTGATGCGCGGTGGACGATGCGCGAACGAAATAGTTGACCAGGGGCCGGATGTCCTCCGGCCGTTGGCGCAGCGGCGGAATCGCGATGTGAATGACGTTCAACCGGTAGTACAGGTCGTCGCGGAAATTCTTCTCAGCGACTTGTGCCATCAGGTTGCGATTGGTTGCAGCAATGACGCGCACGTTGGCCGTGGCGCCGCCGCTTTCCGCGCCGACACGCTGAATCTCTCCGGTCTCGAGGAAACGCAGCAGCACCGCCTGCATGCGCACGCTCATTTCGCCGACTTCGTCGAGGAACACGGTTCCGCCGTGCGCCTGATACAGCCAGCCTTTCTTGTCGCGATGCGCGTCGGTGAAACTGCCTCGGATATGACCGAAGAGTTCGGACTCGAGCAGCGTGTCGGGCACGCCGGCGCAGTTGATTGGCACAAATGTCGAGAAGCGGCGGCGGCTTGCCTGATGGATCCGGTGCGCGACCACTTCCTTGCCGACGCCGCTCTCACCAGTGAGCAGCACCTTCGCATCGGTGCGTCCGGCACTCTCGATTTCGAGCTCGATCTCTCTGATCGCGCTACTGACTCCTACCAGCTGACTACGCGTTTCCATTGGGGGAACTTCTCTCTCTTCTTTGTCAGGAGCCGCCTACGTTATCTGCCGCGGCTCAGCTTGTCAATGAATGGGCTGTAAAAAGGTTGCGAAAATTGGTAATTCGCCCAAATTCGTGCAATATCAACCACTTACAGCTTTACATAATTTCAAAAGTCTGCCCCCGCGCAGACCTTTGACTGCGTTTTGTGGACGCAACGCCCCACCGATCACGCGGCTTAGCGCGTGAACACTAATCTGAAAACGCCCAGGGGCGAAGAAACGAACACGTCGTGGGCAGCAGGCCTAAATCCGATTGCCTGGACATCGGCAGGGTGATTCCGCAGCAGCCATTCGATGGTGCGAATCGAACCATCCGTATCAGACGCTATGTGCAGTAGCGAACCGGTCTTCGCAGCCACGACGATTTCACCATTCGCTGCCGCAGCATGTGCGCGACCATCTGCCGGCGACGGTGCCGGCACAGAGTACCGTTGCACCGTGGCGCCGGGCGACGGCGAACCGAAACTCAGCGCGCGTATCTCGAGCCCGCCGGCTTCGATTCCAATCAGCCACATCAGTCTGTTATCCGCGCTCCAGCTGAGATTCACGGGCCGTGGTATTCCTTCCGCGAAGACCGGAGCAGGAAGCCGATCGTCGGGTGTCGATCCATCGAGGTTCATGCGAAGAATCTTCCCCGCGAAACCATCCGGCCGTGCGGCGCCCTCGGTCTCTCCCGGAAGCGCAACGTAGATCTTTCGATCGGGGCCGATTCCCATAGCGGCGAACGTGCGATCAGCAGACACTGGTAGTCCACTCCGGATCACGACGTGACTTACGAGAACTCCATTCGCTTCACGTAGTCGAGCCAGCGTCGTTCCGGCGTCGGCGACATAAATGGCATAGAGAGCCCGCGTCGAATCGAACTCTGGATCAAGTGTCAGCGCGAGGAGCTCGAATCGCTCTGTGCGAGCCTCATTCCGCAGCCGCGCCGCTTCGGTCGGACGACCTCCCCCAGTCAAAATGATTCGACCGTCTCGATCGCCGACGAAAACGCGGCCATCGGGCAGCGGCGCAATGGCCACAACGCCCGACAGCGGAAGCTCAACGTGTACGCGCTGTATCTCGACACCGTCGACAGCAATACCGGCCGACCGCGGCGTCTCGATGGCGGCGGTCGACTGCAACGTGACGTAAAGCGGCAGCGATAGAGGACTGGCCGGCCGATCGGTTTCGGCTTCGGCCCTGGCAGTTAACTCGATCGAATGGGTGCCTGGCGCCATTCGCGGCAGCCGCGACGAGCATTCGTAACCGGCTGCTGACTGTGTTGATGAACAGACGACGCCCTCGAGGGGCTCTTCGAAGCGGTTATCGATCACGGCGGTGAAGATCATCCGACCGAGATCGAGCGACGAAGCGGCTCGCTGATCCCAGGCGAGCCGCTCGTGACCCCACACAGCGACAGGTCTCGACTGACTCTGTTCGGCAGCGTGGACCCGCTCCACGTCGAACAGTACAACGCCAGCCATGACGATAATCGCCAGCCAGCTGCTCCGACAGTGATCGAACCGATTCATGCCCTGCGAGTCCTCGAATAGCTAGATTCTGGCCTAAAACAGCCCCCGATTGGGGTAGTCTAAAGTCTCCGCCAAAGCAGACTTTTGTTCCGCAAAACCTTGCCGCTCAAGCAGGCCTGTAACCCGGGTGCAACGAACACAATCACTATGATCCAAGTTAAGTCCATGCGGATGACCTAGTTAGCGTGTTGTCTCCCTGCTTCAACCAATCGGCTCTCGACTTGCAACCTACGGTTCCCTCATCACGAGTCATGTATCAGGCTCTGGCAGCTAACCTCAGTTTCAGATGGGCCGCGCTCGTGCTCGTCGAGCACGTGCTGATAGTCCTGTCCGTCGGTTTCGCCGCCATCGCCCCCATGGGTGTACCCGAAACTGTCGGCGCCGCCACGGAACTGCTATGGCGCGCCGTCCTGATCGCCGTCGTGCTCCAAGTGTGCCTCCACTATTGCGACCTCTACGACCTGAGGACTTTATCGGATCGGCGCGACCTCATTACAGGTCTGATGCGCGCGCTTGGCAGTGCATCGTTGATTCTGGCGTTGCTGTACTTCTGGAATCCGACGTTGATCATCGGCCGCGGCGTCTTCGTCGTGGCCTCGGTGCTGATCATCGCGCTGGTGGCGGGATGGCGAGTCGCGTTCGAATGGATCTCGCTTCGCGTGGCGCCGGCCGAGCGCCTGCTGATTGTCGGAACCAACGCCGCAGCGTTGACACTCGCGCGCGAGTTGTTCGCCCGGCGGGGCGAACTTGGTGTGGAGCTGGTCGGGTTCGTCGACATCGACCCCGCGAACATCGGCAAGCCGATGATCAATCCCGGCGTGATCGGGTCGATCGAAGACATTCCGGCTATCGTCAACGCTCACCGGGTGCATCGAGTGGTGGTGAGTCTTGCCGACGCCCGCGGCAAGTTGCCCATGGAGCAGCTGCTCCACATGAAGCTCAATCAGGGCGTCCGCTTCGACCACCTGGCTTCGGTATATGAGCAGTACACCGGCAAGATCGCAGTCGAGAATCTGCGTCCGAGCTGGATGATTTTTTCGGAAGGTTTCCGCAAGGGCCTGTGGCTCGCGGCCTCGAAGCGTGCGATTGATCTCGTGCTGGCGTCAACCGGCCTGCTGGTGTTGCTCCCGGTGATGGCCCTCGTGGCGATCGCTGTGCGGCTGAGCTCGCCCGGTCCGGTGTTCTATTGCCAGACCCGTGTCGGCAAAGACGGCAAGCATTTCACGATCTGGAAGTTTCGCTCGATGCGCGCCGACGCCGAGGCGACCACGGGTGCCGTGTGGGCGGTTGCCGACGATCCGAGGGTGACGAAAGTCGGGCGGTTTCTTCGCCGGACGAGGCTCGACGAGATTCCACAGCTGTTCAACGTCGTGCTCGGCGACATGAGCTTCGTCGGGCCGCGTCCTGAGCGCCCGGAGTTCGTGGCTCGGCTGACGGAGCAGATTCCGTTCTACGGACAGCGGCATGTGGTGCGGCCGGGCGTGACCGGCTGGGCGCAAGTGCGGCATCCATACGGGTCGTCGGTCAACGACGCGATGGAGAAGCTGCAATACGATCTCTTCTACATCAAGCACATGTCGTCATCGTTCGATCTGTTCGTCGTACTCGAAACGGTGAAGACGGTTCTGGTCAGGGCGGGCTCGTAGCGACGATGGCCGGGATTCTCAACGCGTTGACGGTAGACGTCGAGGATTACTTTCAGGTGTCCGGGTTCGCCGCATCGATTCCGATGTCACAGTGGGATGCGATGGAGAGCCGCGTGTGCCGCAACACCGAACGCCTGCTGAGCCTGTTCGACCATTCGGGCAGTCGCGCGACGTTCTTCGTACTGGGCTGGGTGGCCGAGCGATTTCCGTCGCTCGTGAAGAGCATTCACCGAGCGGGTCATGAGCTCGCGTCGCATGGATACAACCACGGGCTCGTGTACGACACGACCCCAGAAGGGTTCGCCGACGACATCCGCAGAGCGCGAATCGCGATCGCCGACGCCTCGGGGGTCGTGGTGGATGGGTATCGCGCGCCGAGCTTCTCGATCACCGATCGATCACTGTGGGCACTCGACGTGCTGATCGCCGAAGGGTACCGCTACGACTCGAGCATCTACCCGATCAGACACGACCGGTACGGCATTCCGTCGTGGTCCCGCCACATCCAGCGTTTGGAGCGGCCAGGCGGCGCCATCTGGGAGCTTCCCGGATCGACGGTTTCACGGATCGGCGCGAATCTGCCCATCGGCGGCGGCGGCTATTTCCGGATGCTTCCGTATGCCTGGACGAGGCGGGGCATCGCCTCGCTGAACCGGCAGGAGGGCAGGCCGGTGGTTTTCTACTTGCACCCGTGGGAGATCGATCCTGAGCAACCACGGATTCGGGCTGCGGCGCTGTCGAGGCTGCGGCATTACTACAACCTGGACAAGACGGAATCTCGGCTACGCCGATTGCTGAGCGAATTCAGCTTCGGCAGTGTGTCGGACGTCCTTGCCCAAGAGCGTGAGGCGGCGGCGTAGACGCCGGGCCTCCGCAAGAACGGCTTCGAAGTCCTTCTAGGTTTCGCAGCTGACATTCCGACTGAGGGCTGATGCGCCGGCCCAGGGAAACCGACACCTAAATCGGGATCCGGCCGGAGCGGCCGACCATCGAGGTCGGAGTGACTTTTGCCGCGGTCACGCTGTGACTGACAGGGCGAAGCTCTGTCGAAACAAACTGAATCTCAGAACGAAAGGCCGAGAATCAAAGTGCCAAGAGCCGTCGATGCAAGCCGTCTGCAAATCAACCTTGAATCCGTTGCCAGCGGCATCGAACAGGCCATCCGGAGGCAGGTTTCAGGGTTCCGGCGGCGTGGCGTCGTCGTCGGATTGTCAGGGGGGATCGACAGTTCGGTCGTGACGGCTCTTTGTGCGCGCGCGGTCGGCGCCGACCGCGTCCAGGTCTTGCTGATGCCCGAGCGTGACTCGTCGTCGGAGTCCCTGACGTTGGGTCGCCTGCTGACCTCGCAGCTCGGGACGCCGACGATCGTCGAGAACCTCGCGCCGCTACTCGACGCCGCAGGTTGCTACGAGCGCCAACGCGACGCCATCAGGCAAGTGTTTCCGGACTACGGCGACGGCTGGCGTCACAAGATCACGCTGCCGTCGATTCTCGACGGGGAGCGCTTGAACGTCTCGGAACTGACGGTGGCAAGCCCGTTTGGGGAAACGCAGACGTCGCGCATGCCGGCGGCCGCGTATCTCCAGATCGTCGCGGCCACAAACTTCAAGCAGCGCACGCGCAAGATGATGGAGTACTACCATGCCGATCGGCTGAACTACGTCGTGGCCGGGACGCCGAACCGGCTCGAGTACGACCAGGGATTCTTCGTGAAGCTCGGCGACGGCTCCGCCGACATCAAGCCGATCGCACACCTGTACAAGACGCAGGTCTACGCGCTGGCGCACCATCTTGGAGTGCCGGAAGACATCCGGCGGCGTCCGCCGACGACCGATACCTTCTCGATGCCGCAGACGCAGGAGGAGTACTACTTCGCGCTGCCGTACGATCAGATGGATCTCTGTCTGTTCGGCCACAATCATGCGGTGCCGGCGGCCGAGATCGCCGCCGACGCGGGTCTCACCGAAGCGCAGGTCCGGCGCGTCTACAAGGACATCGATCAGAAGCGCCGGACCACCCGCTATCTGCACGCGCGACCGCTGCTGGTGGAACCGATTCAGGAGGCCGGCGACTAATGTGCGGCATTGCCGGCGTGGTGAACCGGCGTCCTGGATTGCCGCCGCCGCCCCGTCTCGTCCTGGCCACAATGGCGGGCGCGTTGTCGCACCGCGGGCCGGACGAATTCGGCATCTATCGCGACAGCGAAGCTGGCCTGAGCCATGCGCGGCTGTCGATCATCGATCTGGCCACCGGTCAACAGCCGCTCACCAACGAGCGGCAGACGCTGTGGATTTCGTTCAACGGTGAGATCTTCAACTACGTGGAGCTGCGTGCCGAGCTCGCGGCGCTCGGTCACGTGTTTGCCACGCGCAGCGACACCGAAGTCATCGTCCACGCCTACGAACAGTGGGGCGATCAGGCGTTTCGGCGGCTCAACGGACAGTGGGCGCTGGCGCTGTGGGACGCCGAACGGCATGCTCTGGTGCTGGCGCGCGATCCACTTGGAGTGAGGCCGCTCTACATCGCCGAGCATGACGGCCGGTTGTATTTCGCCAGCGAGGTCAAAGCGATCTTCGCGGCCGACCGAGCCATTCCTCGACGGCTCGATCCTCGCGGGTTGGATCAAGTCTTTACTTTCTGGACGACGGTCGCGCCGCAGACCGTATTCGATGGCATCTCCGAGCTCGAGCCTGGCACCGTGCGGACCTACGATTCCCGCGGTGTCCGGTCGGCGCGCGCGTGGGAATCCGCGTTCCCCTCAGATCCTGATAGTGGCTTCATCGGGACGCTCGACCAGGCAGTCGAGGAAGTCCGCGCCGCGCTGGACCAGGCGACGAGCCTGCGCATGTTGCGCGCCGATGTTCCCGTCGGCAGCTATTTGTCCGGCGGCCTCGACAGTTCGTTCATCGCCGCGCTCGGGTTGCAGGCCAAGGGTTCCAAATTCCACACGTTCTCACTTCGCTTCGCCGACGCCGAGTACGACGAGACGCCGTATCAGCGCCACATGGCGGAGCGTCTCGGCAGCGAGCACGCGGAACTGATGGTCTCGCGCGCCGACATCGCGCGCGTGTTTCCAGACGTGATCCGACACACCGAACGCCCGGTGTTGCGGACCGCGCCGGCGCCGCTCTATCTCCTGTCGCAGCTCGTGCGGCAGAACGGGATCAAGGTGGTTCTGACCGGTGAAGGCGCAGACGAAATGTTCGCCGGGTACGATCTGTTTCGCGAAGCGAAGGTGCGGCGATTCTGGGGTGCGCAACCGACGTCGACCTGGCGGCCGCGGCTGCTCGAACGTCTTTATCCGTATCTCGGGCGTTCGCCGGTCGCGCAGCGCGCGATGGCACAGCAGTTTTTCGGCCGCGACCTCGATCGCCGGCACGAGGCCGGGTTCGGGCACGAGCCGCGGTGGCACGGCACCAGCGCCGTGAAGCGGTTGTTCAGCGCGGACGTGCGTGCCCGGCTGGCACGGGTCGACGCGCGCGGAGACCTGCTGGCGGCATTACCGGCTGAGTTCTCCCGCTGGAGCAGCTTGGCGCAGGATCAATACCTCGAAGTTCACACGTTATTGTCGGGTTATCTGCTGTCGTCGCAGGGTGATCGCATGCTGATGGCGCACTCGGTCGAGGGCCGGTTCCCGTTTCTCGATCGCAAGGTGGTGGCGCTGGCTGAATCGCTGCCGGCCGCATACAAGCTCCGCGTTCTCGATGAGAAACACGTGCTCAAGCGCGCCGCGGCAGACGTGGTCCCGGCCGCGATCCTGGATCGGCCCAAGCAACCCTATCGCGCTCCCGACGCGCTCTCGTTTGCCGCGCCGGAGGCTCGCGATTGGATTGCCGACGTGGCCAGTCCGCGTGCACTCGCCGACGCGGGCTGCTTCGAGCCCGACGCGGTGGCCAAGCTGCTCGAGAAGTGCCGGTCGCGGGCGGCGGCCGGCCAGTTCTCCAACGCCGACAACATCAGTGTGGTCGGCATGTTGTCGACCCAGCTGCTGCATCACCATTTCATTCGCAGTGCGCCAACCGCCGCGGCTCCCGCTGAAATCAGAACGGTGGTTGACCGCGCCGAGCCCGTCGCGACGCCCTGACATGCTGCTGACGCGATTCCTCGAGGACTCGGCACGGCGCTCGCCAGACGCGCCGGCGTTACTCGAGCCGTCGCGGCAGATCAACTATGGCGCGCTGGACCGCGAAGCAAATCGATTTGCCAATCTGTTCCTTCGCTCTGGCGTGACCCGTGGTGATCGGGTGGCGATTGCTCTCGACAACGGCATCGAGATGGTGGCGGCTTACTTCGGCGCCCTGAAGGCGGGCGCGGTGGCCGTGCCGCTCGCGGGTGGTCCGCGCAGCGATCGCCTGGTGCACGCCGTCGCCAATTGCACACCGCGCGCGGCGGTGGTTGATGCCGCGGCCGCGAAAGCGCTGCCCGCGAGTGTGAAGGGCGCAGTGCCCCATGTCTTCGTCCATGGTGCCCGCCATGCCGGCGGGAGCTCGGTGCTGGCCGACGCGCTTGCGGAATGTTCCGACGCCCCGGTCACTGTCCGTGGCATCGACCTCGACCTTGCGGCGATCGTCTATACCTCCGGCAGCACCGGCGAACCTCGTGGCGTGATGCTGACCCACCGCAACCTGGTGGCCAACGCCCGATCGATCGTCAGCTATCTGCGGCTGACGAGCCGTGATTGCGTCATCTGCGTGCTGCCGTTTCACTATGTCTACGGCCTGTCGCTGCTGCACACGCACATGGCCGTCGGCGGATCGGTCAGCGTCGAGAATCGATCGGCATATCCCAACGTCGTCCTCGACAGCATGCAGCAGCATCAGGTGACCGGTTTCGCCGGCGTGCCATCGACCTTTACCTTGATGCTGCATCGGTCGAACATCGAGGAAGCGCACCTGCCTCATCTCCGCTACGCCACCGTGGCAGGCGGCGCGCTGGCGCCGTCGCGGGTCCGCGAATGGATGGAGCGTGGGCCTGGCGGTGAGTTCTTCGTGATGTATGGCGCCACCGAAGCGGGAGCACGCCTCGCCTACCTGCCACCCGCCGACTTGCCGCGCAAGCTTGGTTCGATTGGCCGGGCGATCCCGAACGTGGAGATTCTGGTCGTCACCGAATCGGGCGAACGCGCCGGTGTAGGCGAGATCGGCGAGCTGGTCGCTCGCGGCTCGAACATGTCCTGTGGCTATTGGAACAATGCCGAGGAAACGGCGCTCCGATTCGGGCCGCTCGGCTACCGCACGGGCGATCTGGGCTACGCCGATGCCGACGGGTTCCTGTATCTCGTCGGCCGCAAGCACGACATGATCAAAGTCGGCGCGCATCGCGTCGGTCTCAAGGAGATCGAGGACGTCCTGCACGCGCACCCGACCGTCTACGAAGCCGCCGTGGTGGGCGCGCCCCATGAGCTGCTCGGCGAGGCGCCGGTGGCATTCGTGGTGCTGAAGGCGCCGATGGTCGATCCCCAGACCGTGCTGCGGGGTTTCTGTGCCGCGCAGCTGCCACCGCACAAGGTGCCGCTGAAGATGATCGTGCGGACGGAGCTGCCCCGCCTGCCGGGCTCCGGAAAGCTTGACCGCGCGCCATTGCGATCGCTGGCCGCCGACATGCGGTTTGAGATGGTGCCGTGAGCGCTCCGACGGTTTCGGTCATTATTCCGACGCACAACCGTGCGGCCATGGTCGGTGACGCGATCGACTCGGCCCTGCAACAGAGTCTGGCGACGGTGGAGGTGATCGTCGTCGACGACGGCTCGACCGATGACACCGAGACGGCCGTGCGGCGCTACGGCGATCGAGTGCGATATGTCTGGACGGATCACGGTGGCGTGGCGCACGCGCGCAACGTCGGCGCCCGCATCGCTCGTGGCCGGTATCTCACGTTCCTCGACTCCGACGACACGCTCTACGGCTATGCCCTGGAACTCGAAGCCGGGCTGCTCGATCGATTTGCCGATATCGGTCTGGTGTGCGCCGAGATGAGCGGCGTGGACCATAGCGGGCTCATCGCGCGCTATTACCTGAAGACCTATCACCGCTCGGCCTATCGGGATCCCTCCCTGACGTACGATTCGATTTTCGATTCCAGCGTGCCGCTGCAGGACGCACAGCCGTTACCCCGCGTGCTGTTGCAGGAGCAGGCTGACGCCGGAGAGAGGCGCATCTATTTCGGCAACGTGTTCGATATCTACCTGATGAACCTGGTCCTGTGCCAGAACACGGTGATGTATCGCAAGTCGGTGCTGGATCAGGTGGGCGAGCGCAACGTCGCGGTGAAGCATTGGCAGGAAGTGGACTATCTGCTGAGAATCACGCGCCGTTACCGAATCGGCTTCGCCGACGTGCCAACCTACCGAATGCGGTTCCATCCAGGGCAGCTGTCGATGACGGGCGGACCCACCGGAACCGACATTTGGATGCGCAAGCAGCAGATTCTGCTCCGGGTCGTCAAACGCCACGCGCTCGCCGACCCCGGTTACTACCGGATCCACCGCCGACGGATTCACCGGCAACTGGCGCATCTGCATCGGGCCGCCGCGGTGCCGATGTTGCTGGCCGGCGGCACCGCCCAGGCGCGGCGCCGCCGTGCCGCCTGTGCACGTCTTCACCTGGCCCGATGCGCCCGATACGGACGACCGGCGTGGATGCTGCACGCCGCGTCGCTGGCGCCGGTCGCGATACGAGACGTGGCGGTGCGCGGTGTTGAATCAGTGACGCAATGGTGTCGGGGAATCGCATCCTCGATATCGAACGTGACCCCCGCCATGTCGGCGTCAAGAGTCCATTGATGTCCGCCAGCACAACGGCCCGAGCTGGCGTGTCCGTTCAGGTGTCCGAGGGTTTCTCCGAGCTTTCGCAGCTGCGGCCGGCGTGGCAACGCTTGTTCGGGTCGCGAGGCCACGAGCCGTCGACGTCGTTCGAATGGACCCAGGCGATGGTCCGTCATCACCTGCGGGCCAGCGATCGCGGCTTCTTGATTCGTCTCGAACGGGAAGGCGAATTGATTGGCGTGCTGCCGCTGGTGCGGCGTCAGGTCCGTTTGCTGGGGCGGCGGCTGTCGTTGCTGATGCCCATCACCGAGGAATACAACACCCACAGCGATATTCTCCTCGCCGCGGCAGACGCCGATGCCGTGGATGCGATCGTGCAGGGGCTGATCGGTATCGGTGCGAGCTGGGACTGCTTTCGGATGGCGCGCCTGCTCGATGAAAATCCGCTACTTCCCTTGTTCCGCCGGGCGCTGGACGCGGGACGACACCCCCACTCGGTACGGACGGGTCTGGCCGCGTATGTGCTTGATCTCCCAGCGTCCTATCCGTCGTACCTTGCGGCACGCAGCGCAAAATTCCGGAATCACCTGAAGCGAGCGGAACGCAAGCTGGCGTCCGCCGGCGCAGTTGAGATTCATCGACTATCGACTGCCGGCGCGTTCGAGAGAGCCTTCGAAGCGCTGCTCGAGGTCGAACGGGCGAGCTGGAAACAGGCGCACGGCAGCTCCATTACCGCGGTCGAGCACCAACCGGCGTTCTACCGCGAGCTCGCCTGTGGAGCCCTCGAGGCTGGGCGGCTGCACCTGCAGTGGCTCACCCTGGACGGCCGGCCAATCGCCTACAACCTCGGCTACCTGACGACGCTGGGTTATCACTATCTGAAGACCAGTTACGACCACCAGTCCCGTCAGTTGGGTGCGGCGACAGTGCTTCGGGCGAAATTGATTGAAAGCCTGATCGCGGAAGGAACGCCGCGGCTCGATTTTCCCGGAGAGCCCTACGAATGGGAATCGCAGTGGACGAGCGCGGCGCGCCGCCGCGTGGTGCTCTCGTTGTTTCGTCCCACCGTCCAGGGGCGGGTGTTGTGGCTGATCGATCGTGTCAGGAGCCGCATGTCGCGCCGCGTGGAGATTGCTCACGTCGATCCTCGAGCCAGCCGCCGCCCAGCGCGTGAGTCAACGGAAGCCGCGGCGTGATGGCGATTGACGCGAGCCGGGCGTGGCTGGTCGCCGGCGCGGCGACGGCGGGTGTGCTGGCGCTCGGCCTGCTCGAGAATCTCGCCTCCGCGCAACTCTACTCGTTGACGCTGCATCTGCCGGGAATCGACAAGGCGCTACACTTCGCTCAGTCGCTGGCAATCTGTAGTGTCGTCATTGCCGTGCTCGGCCGCATCGGCCTGTCGGCGGCGACGTGCGTGGTCTTCGGTGTTGCGGTGTCGCTGATCGGGGCCGGGTTCGATGAACTGCAGCAGTCGCTGCGTTCTGATCGGACCGTCGAGTTGGCCGACTTTGCGGCGGCGGCGTCAGGCACCGTGGTTGGCGTCAGCGCGCACGCCTTGGTGTCGCGACCGCGGGTCGCAATGGCCACCGGCCTCATCGGACTCGCGGCTGGCGGGGCGATCGTCTATCAATCGTATCTTCGGACGCACGAATACAACCGTGGCGTTCTCGCCGAGCGCGCCGGGCGTCCCATGGAGGCGCTGCGGCACTACCTCAATGCGGTGGAGTCGGGCACGGATCGCCCCGAAGCGTTCAACGCCGCAGCCTGGATGATGGCCGAGCACGGGGGCGACCCCGAACGCGCTGCCGCTCTTGCCGCGCGATCACTCGAGATGCGGCCCGGCGATGCCGATACGCTGGACACCTATGGGTGGTGTTTGTATCGAGCCGGCCGGGCGGCCGAAGCGCTTGGACCGTTGCGGGCGGCACTGGCGGCCAAGCCCGGGATCTACTGCATCCACTACCACCTCGGTATGGCCTACCTCGCTGTCGGCGATCACGCTGCCGCCGAGCGGCATCTCCGGCAGCAGGTGTTGCTGATGCCCGCCACTCGAGAGGCGGGGCTGGCAACAGCCGTCCTCGACACCCTCGGTCAACCCGAGCGCATGCACCGATGAGCGGACCCGTAGTTGCCGTGCTCCGGTCGTTTGCCGAACTCGACTCGTTGCAGAACGATTGGAGCGCGCTGGGCGGGCGATTCGCAACGCCCCTGCTCGATCACGACTGGTTCGCTTGTGCCGCACAGGCCTTTCATCGGGAGTCCGATCTGCACATCGTCATCGTTCGTCACGCCGGCGAGCTGACCGCCGTCGCGCCGATGGCGGTCGATTCAGCCGGGCGGTTGGCGATCGTCGGTTCGCGAGCGCTCAATGAGCCGGGCGGGCTGCTCTACGCTTCGGATGCCGCGTTGGAGAGTCTCACCGCTGCGTTGCTGCGAACCGGGAGGGCGATCGTGCTCGATCGCGTGGAGGCTGGTTCGGCACTTCATCAACGGCTTGCGCGACTGACCCGGTGGCACGGGGTGACGTTTACTCGAGAAACCGCTAGCTCTCATGCCGTGCCGACGAATACGACCTGGCCGCAGTATCTCGACTCATTGTCGTCCCGGACCAAAACCGCGTTGCACAACGCGAGAGCGCGAGCGGAGCGAGAAACGGGTCCAGTCCGTTTCGAGACGCTGTCGCCGTCACCACAGCAGGTGGAAGCGGCGTTGGACCAGCTCGTACAGATTGAGGCACGCGGCTGGAAGGCAAGAAACGGATCGGCGCTGGCGACACGGCCAGAGCAGTTGCAGTTTTTTCTGGGCTACGCGCGTCGTGCCGCGGCGAAAGATCGTGTCCGCTTGTCGATCGTGCGGTTTGGCGACCGCGCCGTTGCCGCTGAGCTTGCCGTGACCGCGTATGGACGGATGTGGGGACTGAAGCTTGCCTACGACGAGCGTTTCGCGGGCTGCGCGCCGGCGCTGCAGCTCGTTCACCACTCGATCGCGTCGGCCAATGCGGCGGGATTGAGCGCGTACGAGTTTCTTGGCTCGGCCGAATCGTGGCAAGAGCGGTGGCGCCCCGAGCGGCGGCGGTATCGCGTCTCGGTCGTGTATCCCTTCAGCACCACCGCCCTCATCACTGCCGTTCACGATGCGGCTTCGCGTTATTCACGATGGGTGGCAGGCCTGAAGCAGGCCGCGGCACTGGCCGGCGATTCCGATTGAACGGAGCCTGAGTTGATGGCTTTTGACCTGACCGAAGATCAGCGCAAGCTCAAAGACGCGGCACTCGAGTTCGCACGGACCTCGCTCAAAGCCGACATGATCGCGCGCGATCGCGAAGCGGTATTCGACCGCGACGCCTGGCGGCGCTGCGCCGACTTCGGTGTGCTGAGCATGCCGATCCCCAAGGAGTACGGCGGCCTTGGTCTCGGCCTGACGGATCTGCTGGCGGTGATGGAGGGATTGGGCGAGGGCTGTCGCGATCAAGGCCTGTTGTTTTCGATCAACGCGCACCTGTGGACCAATCCAATCCCGATCCTGCAGTACGGCACGGACGATCAACGCCGTCGGTACTTGCCGCCGTTGAGCGACGGCACCCTGATTGGCGCCAATGCGGCGTCGGAGCCCGATTCAGGGTCCGACATCTTCAGCATGCGGACGCGGGCCGTGCGCGACGGCGATCGCTACATCCTGAACGGCTCCAAGACCTTTGTTTCCAACGCTCCGGTTGCCGACTTGTTCGTGGCCTATGCCACGGTCAACCCGGCGCTCGGCCCGATGGGAATTACCGGATTCATCATCGAGCGTGACACACCGGGACTGACCGTGAGCCGGCATCTCGACAAGATGGGCCTACGGACTTCGCTGATGGCCGAAGTCACGTTCGAGGACTGCGCCGTGCCGGTAACCCAGCGGCTCGGCAAGGAAGGTCGCGGCGCCGCGGTATTCGAATGTTCAATGGAATGGGAGCGCGGCTGCATCCTCGCCAGTTGTCTTGGCGTCATGCAGCGTCAGCTCGACGAGTGCCTCGCGTATGCGCGCCAGCGTAAACAATTCGGGCGCGCCATCGGCAAGTTCCAATCGGTCGCCAACCGGCTGGTAGACATGAAGGTGCGACTCGATACGAGCCGGCCGCTCGTCTATCGCATCGGGGCCTTGAAGGACCGCGGCGCCGATGCCACCACGGAGGCCGCGGTCGCGAAATTGTACGTCTCCGAGGCCTACGTCAAATCGTGCCTCGACGCCGTGCAGATTTTCGGCGGCTATGGCTACATGACCGAGTTCCAGATCGAGCGTGATCTGCGCGACTCCGTCAGCAGCACCATCTATTCGGGGACGACAGAGATTCAACGCAACATCATCGCCAAAGGACTGGGTCTGTGAATCACGCCGGCATCACCGCGCCGGCGGCGCACCAGGAAGCCGCGACCGTCCGTCCCTTCCTGCCGCCGGTGCTGCGCGTGTTCCTGCAGCTGGTGCTCGCGTCGCTCATCGTCTGGCGGTACGGCGTCGAGGGAGATGCCTTCCTGCGCATCTTCGTCCTGGCAACGTTTGGCTTCATCGTCAACGCCGCGTTGCCGCGGACGTATCGACTGCCGTTCTTTGTGGCGTTATCGGTCGCGGGGATCGGCCTCGTCTTCAACCCGATCGATGGGGCGTGGCTCCTGATCTCTGGGCTGATCCTGATCGGGTTGGCGAGCTTGCCGGCATCAATGGGTGTCCGAGCGACCCTGCTGATCGGCGTCGCCGCGCTGCTCGTGGCGGCGCGTGCCGGCTGGGCCCCGGTGCCGTGGTCGCCGGCGGTGTGGCCCATTCTCGGCTCCATGTTCATGTTCCGGCTGGCGTTGTACCTGCTTTCGGTAAAGTCGCAGGCTCCGGATCAACGGGTGTGGTGGAGCTTGGCGTACTTTTTCATGCTGCCGAACCTGGTGTTCCCGCTCTTCCCCGTCGTGGACTACCAAACGTTCCGCCGCACCTATTACGACCGCGATGAACGCGAGATTCACGATCGCGGTCTGCTGTGGATTGCCCGAGGCCTGGTCCACCTGCTGCTCTATCGCATCGTCTATCACACGGTTGTCGGCGACGCGAAGGCGATCGTGACGTTGGGTGACCTCGCGCAATTCATGCTCGGCACTTTCCTCTTGTACCTGCGGGTGTCAGGCCAATTCCACCTGATTGTCGGTCTGCTGCACCTGTTCGGGTTCCGGCTGCCGGAAACGCACAAGCTGTATTACCTGGCGCACAGCTTCACGGAGCTGTGGCGTCGCATCAACATCTACTGGACCGAATTCATGATGAAGACGGTGTTCTACCCCACCTACTTCGCTGTGAAGCAACGCGGCCCCTCCAGCGCATTCGTGATCGCGACGACGGCGGTGTTTCTGACGACCTGGATCCTTCATTCGTATCAGTGGTTCTGGCTGCGCGGCGGATTTCCGATCACCGCTCAGGACACGCTGTTCTGGGCAATCCTCGGCGGCCTGGTGGTCGTCGGCGGTCTTCGGGAGTTGCAGGCTGGCAAGAAACCGAAGGCGGCGCCGCAGTTCTTCAACCCCAGGCAGGGCCTCCGGGCGGCAGCGACCTTCAGTTGCTTCTGCGCGCTGTGGTCGCTGTGGAGCATCGAATCGGTCAGCCTGTGGGTCTGGCTGATGGGCGCGATTGTGAACGTCGACCTCAAGGGAGTCATCCTGGTCGGCGGCGCGCTGCTCACCATCACGATCCTGGGCGGCACGGACTGGTCCGCCTTGCGGCGAACGCCGCCGCGCGCAGTCCTGGTGTTCCGTGAGCCCGCGGTCCGCGCGCTCGCCTTGCTTGTTTCTCTGCTGGCGCTGTCACCGCCGGGATTGCGCGCCGCGGCGCCCGTGCCAATCGCTGGGGCTCTCCAGGCGATGCATACGAGTGGCCTCAATGCGCGCGATCTCGCCAATCAGCATCGTGGCTACTACGAGCAGCTCGATGTGCGGGCTCAGCTCGATGCGCCGGTTGCCGCCGGCGGTCGCAAGCCCGATCCGGGCTGGCAGGACTTGTCCGAGCTCGACGTCTTGCAGCACCGCCGGGATCTGTTGATCCGGGACCTGCGGCCGTCGCGGTCGACGACCTGGAATGGCAACAGGTTCTCGACCAACCATTGGGGAATGCGCGACCGCGAGTATGCCGAAGCCAAGCCGCCCGCGACGCTGCGGATTGCCGTACTTGGTCCGTCCCATGTCATGGGGAACGGTGTCGGCGACGGCGAAACATTCGAATCGTTAGTCGAAGAACGTTGGAATCGTGACGTGCCCGCGCCGTACCGCAGCATCGAAATTCTCAACTTCGCCGTCGACGGTTACTCGCTGCCCCAACAGCTCGCGATTCTCGAAGACCGCGTGTTCCGTTTCGCGCCCGACCTCGTGATTGCCACGCATTACTCGTCCAACATCGAAATGACGGAAGGATTCCTGCTGCGTGTCGCCACGGAATCATTTGCCGTGACTGAACCCGAACTGAGGGCTCTCCTGGCGTCCGGCGGTTTGCTGGACATTGGCGGCAACGGCCTACCGATTCCGTTCGTGTGGGCCCGCCGTCTGGCTGGCGCCGCCGGTGTTCCGGCCCGCATGCCATTTGGCGAGGCCGAGTCGCGGGCGCGCCGGCTGACGAATGCCGTCCTCGAGGCATCGTTCGAGAGACTGGCCAGAATGACGCGCGAGCGGGGCATCGCCGCCGCCGTTCTCGCCCTGAACGTCGTGCTCGACGACGTCCCACCGGTTCCGTTTCGTGCATCCATCGATCGGGCCGGTTTGCCGGTCTTCGATTTGTTCGACGTCTTCCCTGAAGCGCGACGTCCGTCACTGCGCGTCAGCTTGTGGGACGATCACCCCAATGCGGACGGACACCGGCTGATAGCGGAACGACTGCTCCCTGAATTGCGGGCGTTCATCGGCTCCGGCGCCATCGAGCGCGCACGTGCCCGTACGGCGGAATGAACACTGTGGAGGCAAGCTTGGAAAGCACTCGTGAAGTCATCAAGGCATTCATCCTGCAGAATTTTCTTCCCGGCGAGGACGCGAGAAATCTGACCGATGAGACCGAACTGAAAGAAAGCGGCGTGCTCGACTCGATGTCCACGCTCAAGCTGGTCACGTTCCTCGAAGAACGGTTCCACATCGACCTGGAAGCCGGCGATCTGGATGCCGCCAACCTGTCATCGGTCGCCAGTATCGCGCGTCTGGTCGAACAGAAGACCAAGGCCCGCTGAACGCCGATGAACCCGACCGCCAACCTGATCGCTCTGCTCGAGAACACGGTTCAGCGCTTTCCGGACAAGATCGCGGTGTCGGTGCCGGGCGGCTCGCGGATTACCTATGGCGCGCTGTCGCGATTGAGTGACCGGCTGCGCGATCGGCTGCATCGACTCGGCGTCCGGCGCGGCGACCGCGTCGGCTTCCGGTTGCACAAATCAATTGATTCCGTGGTCACGTTGTTCGGCATCATGAAGGCCGGCGCCGCGTACGTGCCCGTCGACGCCGAGTCGCCGGCTGCGCGCGCGGCCTACATTCTGAATGACTGCCAGGTGCGGGCGGTCGTGACCGAGGAAACGCTCAACCCTTCACTGGAGGAGGAGTTGCGACAACGCGGCGCCGCCCCGACGATGCTGCTGCTCGAGACATCGCACGATGCCTTGCCGATCGAGCACTGTCTTGATGCGCTCGACGCGGCCGACCCGGCCGCGCCCGCCTCGACGCCTGACATTGTGCCTGACGACATTGCCTACATCCTCTATACATCGGGTTCGACCGGGCAACCCAAAGGGGTGGTGTTGTCGCATCGCAACGCGACGAGCTTCATCGATTGGGTCTCCGACACCTTCACACCCGGCGCCGCCGACGTATTCTCCTCGCATGCGCCGTTCCACTTCGACCTGTCGATTCTGGACATCTACGTCCCGCTCAAGCATGGAGCACAGCTCGTGCTGATTACCGAGACGCTTGGCAAGGATCCAACACGGTTGGCCGCGGTGATCGCGAGCGAGCGAATCACGACCTGGTACTCGACGCCGTCCATCCTGAGCCTGCTCGCCGACTACGGTAAGCTCGATCGCCACGACTGTTCGGCACTAAAGACGGTGTTCTTTGCCGGCGAAGTGTTTCCCATTCCACGCTTTCGGACACTGCGCGCGTTCTGGTCGAAGCCGAGATTCGTGAACCTCTACGGACCGACCGAGACCAACGTCTGCACGTACTACGAGGTTCCCGACGACGAGTCGTGGATGGCATTCGAAACGTTCCCCATCGGCAGCATGTGTGTTCCCAATGGGGGCCGCGTCGTCGACGAGCACGGCCTCGACGTCGCAGCGGGAACACCGGGTGAGCTGGTGGTGTCCGGCCCCAACGTGATGCGCGGCTATTGGAATCTGCCGGAGAACAACGCCCGCGCGTTCTTCTCGACCGCTGATGGGCGGCAGTGGTACCGGACCGGCGACATTGTCGCCGAGGAAGCGGGTGGCTGTTACCGGTATCTCAGCCGGCGCGACCGCATGGTCAAACGCCGGGGCTACCGGGTCGAGCTCGGCGAAATCGAAGTGGCGCTGCTGAAGCATCCCGACGTTCGCGAGGGCGCGGTGGTGGCTGTGCCAGACACCGAGTCTGGCGTACGCATCGCGGCGTTCGTGAGTAGCCCGGGCGGTGGGCGGTTGACGATCATCGGGCTCAAGACGTTCTGCTCGAAGAACCTGCCGCCGTACATGATTCCGGACACTTTCACGATCGTCGACGCGATGCCGCGAACGTCGACCGACAAACTCGATTACCAGGCGCTGAAAGCACGCGCCTGATTCCCGTGGCCCGATCGACAGTGCGATACGTTGCGCCTTCCGGCGCTCCGATGCGGACGACCGATCTCGTCCGCTGGTTGGCAACTGCCGTCTCGGCGCAGCCGTGTGGGGCGGCGCTCGAGGACGAGATTCGGCGCCGCTTTGGCAGCCGCCATGTGTTGCTGACATCCACCGGGCGGGCCGGCATGACGCTGTTGTTCCGCGCGATGCGGCGGCTGGCCGGACCGGAGCGCAGTGAGATCATCGTTCCGTCCTATACCTGTTACTCGGTGGCGGCGTCGGCCGTGAAAGCGGGACTGCGGCCCCGAATCATCGACATCGTGCCGGCAACGCTTGATTTCGACTACACAGCACTCGAGCGGGAGGATTTCTCGCGGGTTCTGGCCGTGGTGGCGACCAATCTGTACGGGTTCCCCAGCGACTTGCCGCTCCTGACAGCTATTGCGCATCGGCACGGGACGTTTGTCGTTGACGACGCTGCTCAGGCGATGGGGGCAACATTGGATGGTCGCTGGGTCGGCACGGCGGGGGACGCCGGCCTGTTCAGCTTCGACAAAGGCAAGAACGTGTCGGCGGTCGACGGCGGCGCCATCGTCACCAACTCCGACGCGCTGGCGTCGGCGCTGCGGAGCGAGATCGCCGCGGTGGAGCGTCCAAGCGTGCGCAACTCTGCGGTGCATGTCGTCAAAGCCCTTGGCTATTTCGGATTTCTCCGGCCGTGGTTGTACGGCATTCCGGCGCGTATTCCACAGCTGGGTCTGGGGCGCACGATTTTCACCACCGACTATCCGCTCGTTCAGCCGGACCAGGTGCTGGTGGCGCTGGCGCTGACGATGATGCGGCGGCTCGATCAGTTTACGGAGACTCGCCGCCGGAACGCGTCGGCCCTGCTGGATTCTCTGCGCGGGGCTCGGCTGACGACGATTGCGCCACGATCCGGCGCGGCCTCCGTCTACTTGCGTCTGCCAGTGCTGGTTGCCGGGCCGCGCGAGCAGGCGACGACCATTCAGGCGTTGACGGAGGCCGGCATCGGCGCGACGGGCTCCTATCCGCGATCGCTGGCGGATATTCCTGAATTGCGCGATGCTCTGGCCAATCCGCACCCGTCTGCAGCGGGCGGCCGCGACGTCGCGCGTCGCATCGTGACTTTGCCCACCCATCCCTTTGTCACTGGCGACGACATTCGCCGAATGCAATCCATCCTGGTCGGCGAAGCCTCGAGCGTGTCGCCGGTTTCGGCCCCAGCGTCGTGATCGATACGCGCGACTCGCGCAACGGTATCACCCAACTCGAACCGGCAACGGTGCCCGCCGCACCCGGCCCGCGCGCGTCGATGGCTGCGACTTTTATTCGCAACGTCACGGCGGGCTGGGCCAGCATTGTGATCGGCATCGCCTTCGCTTTTGTGCTGGCGCCACTGACGGTGCGAACGCTTGGCAACGTCCACTACGGGATCTGGTCGCTGTTGATGCAGGTCACCGGATACCTGTGGCTGTTCGACTTCGGCGTTCGCGAATCCGTCGTGAAGTACGTCGCGCAGTATCACGCCGTCGACGACAACGCCGGGATCCAGAACATCGTTCGCACGGCCATTTCGATGTACTCCGGTGTCAGCCTGGCGACGCTGGCGGTGGCCGCGATCTTTGCAGCCGCGCTGCCGTACGTGTTCAACATTCCGGCTGACGAGGTTGTGACGTCGCGTATCACCGCCCTGCTGGTCGGTGGCACGGTCGCGCAGACCTTCGTGTTCAATGTGTTCGTGGGGATCGTAATGGCCCTGCAGAAGTTCTATCTGATCTCGAGGCTGGGCATCTACCTCACCGTGGGCCGCGGTCTACTGATGTACGCGCTGTTGTCGGCAGGATACGGACTCATCATGCTGGCGATGGTGCAGTTTTCGTCGACGCTGCTCTCCAATCTGCTGGTCTACCGTCTCGCCCGGCGTCAACTGCCGCAAATATCAGTCGGTCTGGTCTGGCCCCGCAGGACCGAGGCGATGAAGCTTTTCAATTACGGCAAGTACGTGCTGCTGTCGAATTTTGGCGACAAGCTGGTCTTTGCCTCGGCGTCGATCGTGATCGGTATTTTCCAGCCGATCTCGATGCTGGCGTATTACGCCATCGGAGCGAGCCTGATCGAACATCTGCGGACCTTCATCGCCTCGATGGGTGCGATTCTCAATCCTATTAGCAGCGGGTTGGAAGCACGCCGCGAGAGCGACAAGCTCGGCCGGATCCTGATGGCCGGCGCAAAGGCTTCGGTGCTGCTGGGACTGCCGGTGTGCATCGGATTCATGGTGCTCGGCAGGGAGTTCATCCGGCTGTGGATCGGCCCGGAGTACGCCGCCGCCGCCGGTACCGTGCTCGCGGTACTGGCTTTCGGCAACATGGTTGGGCTGCCGTACTACATGATCTCCGGCGTTCTTTACGGACTGGGTCGCCATCGTGTCGTCGCCTGGTCGCGTCTGCTCGAAGGCTTGACCAATCTGGCGATCAGTGTCGTCCTGGTTCAACGCTATGGCGTGGTCGGCGTGGCGATTGGCGCGGTCATTCCGCACCTGGTGGTGGTAGGCGTGGTCCTTCCCGGCGTCCTGCCGCGTTGGATTCGCCTCGACGTTCGCGCCTACTACATCTCCACCTATCTGCGCCCGCTGATAGCCGCCACGCCGTTCCTGCTGGCCTGTGCCTTCATTGCCCGGCAAGTTCCACCGGGCAATCTGTTCATTTTCTTCGCCTCCATCGCTCTGGCGCTGCCGCTCTATGCCGCGCCAGTCTGGACAGTGGCGCTCACCGCCGAGGAACGAACGGCGGCGCGTGAGTACCTGAGCCGGAAACTGGCGCGCCGTACTCCCGCCCGAGAAGCCGTCTAAGAGAGCGACCAAGAACTGATGTGTGGAATAGCCGGAGTCGTGTTCGCGGATCGCGCTCGTAGTTGCGAGCAGGCGACGATCATCGCGATGCGTGATGTCATGCCCTACCGCGGACCTGATGACGCGGGCTTGCACCTGGACGGCCCCCTCGGCCTCGGCTTCAGGAGACTCAGCATCATCGACCTCGGCGGCGGCCATCAGCCGATGGCGAACCCGGAAGGCCGATACTGGATCATCTTCAACGGCGAGATTTACAACTATCAGACCCTGCGTCAGGAGCTGATCGCCAAGGGGCACACCTTTCGTACGCACAGCGACACTGAAGTCATCTTGCAGTTGTACGTCGAGCGCGGCGAGAACTGCGTGCACGCGCTGAACGGGATGTTCGCATTCGCGATCTGGGACAGCCGTGAACGCCTGCTCTTTCTCGCGCGCGATCGGATGGGCGTCAAGCCCTTGTACTACTCCGAGACCAGCCAGGCGTTCGTCTTCAGCTCGGAGATCAAATCGCTGTTCGCGAGCGGTCTGGTCCACCCCCAACTTCGAGACGACTCGCTGGCCGAGTACATGGTTTTCCGTCAGGCGGCTGGTCCCGACACGATGTTTCGCGGGGTGCGAAGCGTTCCGCCCGGCTGCACGCTGACACTCAAGGATGGCAGCGCGCGGGTGACGCGGTATTGGTCGCCGCGCCCCCTAAACGGGTATGCGCCGGTGGCGTTCGCCGATGCCGTGACCCGGCTGCGTGAGCTGCTCGACGATTCGGTGCGATTGCGGCTGATCAGCGATGTTCCCGTGGGAACGTTCTGCAGCGGCGGCGTGGATTCGAGCCTGGTGACGGCACTGGCGGCTCGGCACAAAGGCGAACCGGTCAACACGTTCTCGGTCGGGTTCGCTGAATCGGATTTCGACGAAAGCCGCTATGCGGCGATGGTGTCAAGACAGTATGGCACGCGACATCACCAGCTTCGTGTCGGCAACGACGAATTCAGCGAGCTCTTTCCGACAATGGTGTGGCACAACGATGAGCCGCTCGACTTTGCGAACTCTGTTCACATCTTCGCGCTGAGCCGCCTGGCGAAACGTCATGTGACGGTCGTCCTGACCGGCGAGGGATCCGACGAATTGTTTGCCGGATACCCGCGTTACCGAATTCCGCAACTCGCCGCCACGTGGCGCCGCGTCCCGAGGTTGGTGCGAAGCGCGGTGGCAACGCTCGTGCCCGACCATCGGATCCGGAAGCTGGATCGGTATGCCTCGATGCCGGCTGAAGAGGCTGTGCTGTTCAATCCCAGCTATCTTTCCCGGCAGGTCGTGGAAGAACTGGCGCCGCGCGTGATGCCGCTGCGGATGGAGTACCGCGAGCGGTGCCTGACCGAGACGGCGGCGCTCGGCCTCGAGCCGGTCAACCGGGTGTCGCTCATGGACCAGGAGTCGTTTCTCGTCTCCATCCTGCACCGGCAGGACAAGATGAGCATGGCGGCGTCGATTGAGTCGCGGGTGCCGTTCATGGACTACCGGATAGTCGAATTCGCGAATCGATTGTCGGTGGATTGCAAGCTGCGCAACGGATCAGGGAAGGAAATCGTCAAAGCGGTGGCCCGCGACCTGCTGCCGGCCGAAGTGGTCGATCGACGGAAGTCCGGATTCGGCGTGCCGCTTGCGCGCTGGTTCCGTCGCGAGACGGGTCTGGGGGAGAGGTTGCGCACGCTTCCCGATAGCCCGGCCGCCGACGTGTTCGATCGTGAAGCGCTGCGCCGTCTGATCGACGAGCATCGCTCCGGCGCCGATCATTCGGAAACGCTCTGGACTGCGCTCAACCTGGTGACGTGGAGGGAGACGTTTCGCTGCTGATCGCGACACCCACCGCGACGAGCGACGCCGCCACGGCGAAGCCGACGGTTCGCGTCGTCTACCTCGAGGCCAATGTCGACGGCACGATCGGGGGGTCGTACTACAGCCTGCTGTACCTGGTGAAGGGTCTCGACCGGACGCGATACTCGCCGCTGGTGGTGTTTTACTCCGAGCACAGTCTGTTGCCGCGCTTTCACGAGGCCGGCATCGAAACCGTGGTTCTGCCCCCGGCAACTCCGTTGACGTTCGGCGCGCGCTACCAGGCGAGCCCCTTGCCGATTCGAGCGATGGCGACCGTGCTCCAGAAAGCGGCGAACTTCATCGGTGTGTTCGTGTGGCAGGCGGTCGTGCGCGCCTGGTGGCTGCGGCGGCAAGGGGCGCGCATCGTCCACTTGAACAACTCCATCGTCAAGAATCACGACTGGATGCTCGCTGCCAGGCTGTGCGGCGCGCACTGCGTGACACACGAGCGCGGCATCAACGACGAGTATTCGAAGTCGACGCGCTATTGGGCGGAGCGACTCGACGCCATTGTCTGCATCTCCGAAGCCGTGCGCCGGCAGCTCGAAGCCCACGGCGTGGCAGGCCACTTGTTGACGATTCACAACGCGTTCGACCCCGCCGAGGCGAAAGTGGAGCGCGCGGCGGAGACGCTGCGCGCCGCGATCGGCATCGCCGGCGACGCTCCGGTGCTGGTGATGGCCGGCAATCTCAAAGCGTGGAAGGGTCAGGAAACCGTCGTGCGCGCGATGGCACACGTCACTCGCACGCATCCTGCCGTGCGGTGCCTCTTCGTTGGCGCGGCCACCGATTCAGCATTCACCGCCAGACTGCGGGATCTGGTCGCCGAGCTCGGGCTCGACCAACACATCCTGTTCCTTGGCTTCCACGACAACGTCATCGACTTCATGGCGATGGCGGATATCGTGATTCACGCGTCGGTATTGCCGGAACCGTTTGGCCGCGTCGCGCTCGAGGCCATGGCGTGCCGCAAGCCGATCGTCGGATCCGACGCCGGAGGCATTCCCGAGATCATCGAAGCGGGTCGCACGGGTTTCACTTTCCGGCCGGGTGACGCGGCAGAGCTCGCGCAGAAGCTTGCATGGCTGCTCGATCATCCGGATGAGGCCACGCGAATGGGCGCGCGCGGCTACCAGCGCCTGCTCGAGCGTTTTCCTATTTCATCGAACGTGCGGGCAACCGAGCAGTTGTACGAGCGCATTCTCGCGACCGCCCGAGGGACGTCAGAGTAATCGACTCAGAGAGGATTGAGCATGTCGACGCAGATTTCCGCGGCAACACCGGCCGAACCGCCGATGCCAACGCCGGTGCCACCCGCGCGGGCGGTTCCCCCGACCGGCCACTGGGTGGTCCGAGGCGCGAAGGCGCTGCTGTCGGGCCGCCTGCCGTACCAACTACAGGGTCGCGTCGACCGCGTGATGCGGGCCATCGGCCGGCCCTATCGGCGGCTGCGATTCGACGGCGTTCGCATCGACGTGCGGCGGGGGTCGTGGGATGAAGGGGCGGCCATCAGGGTCGTCGGCAACCGCGACTACTCCCGCCCAAGCCACCAGATCGGCTCGAACGACACCGTCGTGGATATTGGAGCGAACATCGGCTGCTTCGCCGTCGTTGCCGGCCTGGCCGCGCGCCAGGGACGCGTGCTGGCGTTCGAGCCGGACCGCGAGAACCACGCGCTTGCCGTTCGCAACGCGGCGCTGAATGGGCTCGACAACGTGGTGGTCGAGCGCGCCGCCGTCAGCGGTGAGCCGGGCACGTTACGGCTGTTCCACGGCAGCGAAAACTCCCTGCACACCACCATCGCAGCGCGCACCGACGCCGAGAGTCGAGGCGAGGAAGTCCCTGCGGTCACGCTGAAGCAGATCTTCGATCGTCACAACGTGACGCGCTGCGACTTCCTGAAAATGAACTGCGAAGGCGCCGAGTACGAGATCCTGTATCGGACCCCGCCCGAGTATCTGAACCGGATCGAGCGCATCGCGCTCGAGTATCACGCGACCACCGACAAGACGCGCGTCTCACGCGAGCTGGCGTCGTTTCTCGTCGCGCATGGCATCGACATCTTCGAGTTCACCGATTTCGTCGGGATGGATTGCGGCTACCTCCGCGGTGTCCGCCGTCATTGAAGGATCGCCGGCCCAACTCGGCGGGTAGCAACAGGGAGGTTGACGTGAAGCAGGACGCCGGCGCGATGTCGAATGTCGATATCCACAGCAAGTGGGTTTCGACGTATCGCACTTCCGAGGCGCAGTCATTTTATGAGCTTGCCTTCGACGAGATTGCCCGGCGGCTCGCCGCGCCGAAAGACGCCGTGATCCTCGACGCGGGTTGCGGCAGCTGCGCCAAGTCGGTGTTGCTCGCCGAACGCGGGTTCCGGGTGGTGGGCGTCGACTTTTCCGCCGACGCGCTGAAACTCGCCGGGGACGTGATCAGGCAGCGCGAAGTCGAGGACCGCATCACCCTGCGACAGGGCGACCTGTTGAAGTTGCCGTTCGCCGACGGCGAGTTCTCCTACGCGATCTGCTGGGGCGTGCTGATGCACGTGCCCAACGTGCAGCAGGCGCTCGCGGAACTGGCGCGCGTGGTCAAGCCCGGCGGCATGCTGGTGACCAGCGAAGCGAACATGTATGCGCTGCAGTCAGTGGCGATTCGCGCTCTGAAGCGCCTGCTCGGGCGCGGCCGCGGCCGGTTGGTGCGCACGCCTGCGGGCCTCGAGAACTTCGAACAGACGCCGCATGGCGAGCTGGTGACGCGCGAGACCGACATCGCATGGTACGTCGACAAACTGAACCAGCTCGGGTTCGACTGTGAAGCTCGGATCGCGGGTCAGTTCACCGAGCTCTACGTCGTCGCACCTTGGGCGCCGCTCAGGCGATTCATTCACGCGTGGAACGGTCTCTGGTTCCGTAGTGTCGGCAACGCTCGACCGGCCCAGGCCAACATCCTGATCTTCCGGAAGCGATTGACGGCTTGAGATTTGCCAGACTCCTGCCCGGGCGGACATTCATCGCCGGGCTTCTCTGCGGTGTCGTCCTCGTGTTTGCGGCGGCGGCATTCATCAATGAAACCGATCTCGCCGACTGGATCATCGCGCCCCTGCTGATCGACGACGTGACCGAGCGGAGCCAGGCCATCGTGGTGCTTGGCGCGGGTGTGCTGGAAGGATGCATCCCCAGCGATAACAGCCTGCGGCGTGTCCTGCTCGGCACGCGGCTGTACCGCGAAGGCAGGGCGCCGATGATCGTGTTCACCGGCGGGACCGGCGATGACTGCCCGGTGGCGCGCGCGATGTCGGCGTTCGCCAGGCAATTCGGCGTGCCGGCGGACGCGATCCGCGAAGAGACGGTCTCGCGCAACACGTGGGAAAACGGTTCCTTTGCGGCGCCGCTCCTGCGGGCATGGGGTATCGAGCGCGTGTTGCTGGTCACGGATCGCCTGCACATGCGTCGCGCCGCCGGCGTGTTCGCCGGGCTCGGGTTCGATGTGCGGCCGGTCAATGTGCCGATTGGGGAAGGACATGAGGACAACGTCGGGATGTTGCGCGCCGGACTGCGTGAATTCATGGCACTCGCGTATTACCGCGTTCGCGGCCGGATGGGCCCGAGCGATGCCACGGATGCGGCGGCGATTGCGACGCACAACCGTGGACCGATGGTGAACGCGAGCGGCCCGGTCATCGTGCTCGGGGCCTCGTACGCACTGGGCTGGACGCTTGACTCAGTCGCGGGCGTTCAGGTCATCAACCGCGGCGTGGCCGGCCAACAGTCGTTTCAACTGCTGGAACGCTTCGACGAAGACGTCGTGAAGGCGAACCCCAGAGCGGTCGTTTTGTGGGGCTTCATCAACGACATCTTCCGCGCCCCCGCCGACATCGAGCCCACTCTCGCGACCGTGCGCCGCAGCTACACCGAGATGATCGCGCGCGCGAAACGACAAGGCATTCGACCGATCCTCGCCACCGAAGTGACCATTCGTCCTCGGTCGACCAGTTTCTACGAACGGGTGACGAACACCGTCGGCACAATTCTGCGCCGGGAATCCTATCAGGATCGGATCAACGCGCACGTGCTCGCTATCAACAAATGGCTGATCGACACCGCGGCGCAGGAAGGGTTGCCGGTCTTGCAGTTTCAGGCCGTGCTCGCGGAATCTGGAGGGCGGCGGCGAGCCCGGTTTGCGCAGCCCGACGGCAGTCACATCACCGAGGCCGGCTATGCCGTCCTGACTTCATACGCAGTGCCCGTTTTGGAGCAGCTTCTCAGTGACAAGTAATACGACCCCGCTTCGGATCGGTCTGATTGGCTCCGGCAAGATGGGCCGGCATCACCTGAAGGCGATTGCGGCTTCCGGCGTGGCGACGGTCGTCGGCATCGCCGATCCGGCCGCCAGTGCCGACGATCTGGCGACGCTGCTCCCGGAGGGCGCCATCGTTACTGCAAGCGCCGCCGAGCTGTTCCGCCGCACCAAGCTGGACGTGGTCCACATCGTGACGCCGCCGGCAACGCATACCGAACTGGCGTTGCAGGCCATCGAGGCCGGCTGCCACATCTACGTTGAGAAACCGTTCACGGCCACCGCCGCCGACGCCCGTCGCATTCTTGCGATGGCCGAAATCCGCAACGTGAAAGTGTGTCCCGGCCATCAAGTGCTATTCGAAGCGCCCGCACTCCGCGTGCGGGAGCATCTCGCCGAGATCGGGCGGCTGGTGCACATCGAGAGCTATTTTTCGTTCAAGATGGTCCGGCGGACGATTACTCCTGCGGAACAGCTGAAGGACATCCTTCCGCACGCCGTCTATCCCGTGGTCGATCAACTGCGGCAGGGCACGGGGATCGCCGATCAACCGATTCAGCTCGCCGGTATGTCCATCACGACGAACGGCGACGCGTATGCGCTGCTCCGTCTCGGGAACGTCACGGCCGTCATCGTGGTCACGCTCAGCGGGCGTCCGGTGGAGCAATACCAAACTCTCATCGGTTCGAATGGATCGCTGCGCGCCGACTACGTCGGTGGCTTTCTCGGCAGGCTGATCGGCCCGGGAACCGGGCCCGGAGTGCTGTTGACGCCATACCGGCGTTCGCTCGGAGTCATGATTGGAACCACCGCAGGCGTCACCCGGTTGCTCCTCGGCGGCTCCTACCCGGGACTGCGGACGATCGTCCGAAGGTTCTACGAGAGTATTCGCGACAACGCGGCCCCGCCGCTGTCGCCGCAATCGATCATCGACACGGTAACTGTGTGCGAGCAGATCGGACACTCACTTGATGTCGTGGTCGCGGCGGAGGAGCTCGAAGCCCAACGGCGGCTTACCGCAGCGGAGCGCTCGCTGCCGCCCGTCGTTCCGGGGGTGCCGCTGGTGTTGCTGACCGGAGGGACCGGCCTGTTGGGCATGACCGTCGCGACCGAGCTGAGGGAGTCCGGCTTCCCGGTTCGCGTGGTCGCGCGCCGGGTGCCACCGCACTCGCGCCGCATCGCCGGCGTCGAGTATGCAGCCGGCGACTTGGGCCGCGGCATCAGCGACGAGATGATGCGCGGCGTCGGGGTGGTGGTCCACGCCGCGGCCGAAACCGCCGGGGGCAGGGAAGAGCACCGCCGCAATTCGATCGAGGCGACGCGCAACATTGTCGAAGCCAGCGCCCGAGCAGGCGTGCGGCAACTGGTGCACATCAGCAGCCTGGGTGTGCTGCGGACTTCCCGCGAGATGGGCCGCGCGCTCGACGAGCACACACCCGTAGATACCAGCCTTGGCCGCGGACCCTATGTGTGGGGCAAGGCTGAATCAGAATTGCTCGCGGCAAAGTTGGGCGCCGAACGTGGTCTGGCCGTTCGGATCATCAGGCCCGGACCGCTGGTCGACTTTCGCGCGTACCACCCGCCCGGGCGGCTCGGGCGGGAGATCGGCCCCTGGTTTTTGGCGTTCGGACCGAAGAACCGCGCGCTCAGCGTCTGCGACGTCGGCACCGCCGCACGCGTCGTCCGCTCCTACGTGGAGAATTTCGCGGCCGCGCCGGCAGTCTTGAATCTTGTCGAGTCGCCCGCGCCGACGCGTCGCGAGCTGATGGCCCGGTACCTACGAGAACGGCCAGACCTCAGCGTGTGGTGGTTCCCGTCATGGTTGTTGCGGCTGTTGTCCGGCCCGCTCAAACTGGCTCAACGCGTGGCACTGGGCGCGCAGCAGCCAATCGACATCGCCGCCGCGTTTGCGAGCGAGCGCTACAACACGGAACTGGCCGGGCAGGTGATCAATCGAAGCGGCCGCGTGCCGCGTCCTGCCGCCGATCTGACCACCACCGGCGTACCCTGATCGTGCAGGAAACCGGCTTCTTCTTTCAGGGCCACCGTCATCCGCTCTTCGGCGTGTTCCATCAGCCCGCAACCGCACGGAACCTGCCGGCGTTCGTGCTGTGCCAGCCGTTCGGCGAGGAAAAACTCTGGGCACACCGGGTCTACGTGTCGTTCGCGCGGACCCTTGCCGCTGCCGGTTATCCGGTACTGCGATTCGATTTCATGGGCAACGGTGACAGTGGCGGCACATTCGAAGAATCGACCCTTGAAACCGCGATCGAAGACGTTCGCGCCGCAATCGCGGAAGCGCGGCGGCGCAGCCCTGCCGCTGCGGTTTCGCTTCTGGGGCTCCGCTGGGGAGGGACCATCGCCGCTCTGGTCGCCGAAGAGGTGAGCGGCCTCGACCGGCTGATCCTCTGGGCGCCCATCATCGACGGCGCCCGGTATATGCAGGAACTCCTGCGCATTAACGTCTCGACGCAGATGACCATCTACAAGGAAGTCCGACGCGATCGTGAGGCGCTGGTGCAGGCGATGCAGGGGGGTAAAACAGTCAATGTCGATGGCTATGAGATGGCGCTGCCAATGTACGAGCAGGTTTCGGCCATCCAGCTGGCGGTGCGGCCCAAGTCGTGCCAGGCCCCGTGTCTGATCGTCCAGGTTGATCGACAGCCGGCAAAGCCCACGCCCGAGTATGAGCAGCTCGCGGCAGGCTACCGGGCGGCGCGGCTGCTGTTGGTGCAGGAAGAACCCTTCTGGAAAGAGATCCAGCGATTCTACGATTCAGCGCCGAACCTGTTTGCCGCGACGCTGGATTGGCTCGGCCCGGCGGCGGGCCACGCTCTGCCGGGCGGATGAGGATTCTGGTCACCGACGGCGACAACCGTGCGGCTCTGGCGGTGACGCGTTCACTCGGTCGAGCCGGCCACGAGGTGATCGTCGGAGCGTCGCATCTATCGGCCCTGGCGCAGGCCTCACGCTACTGCGTGGAGCGAGTGTCTTATCCCGACCCGATCCGCAAACCGGATCGTTTTATCGAGGCCGTCATCGACCTGGCGAGCGCGCATCGAGCCGGCTGTATCGTCCCGATTGCCGACATCACGACCTTCATGATCACCGCTCATCGGCATCGGTTCGAGCCGCGTTGCTCGGTTCCGTTCGCCGCCGCGAGCGCCATCGAGCGCGCTGCGGACAAGATAGATATTCTCGACACGGCGGCCGGTCTCGGGCTGCCGGTGCCTCGCGGTGTCGTCGTACCCCGCGCCGAGGCCGTCCCCGACCACGACATCCCGTTTCCCCTGGTGGTAAAGCCATGGCGGTCACGGATTCGGACCGCGGGGGGCTGGGAGTCGACGTCGGTCAGTTACGCCGCCACGCCGGCCGCTCTCGAGCGCGATTTGCGCGGCCGAGGCGACCACGAGTTTCCCGTGATGCTGCAGGAGCGCATCGAAGGCCCGGGCATCGGCGTGTTCGCGTGCTATCGCGCCGGGCGGCCCGTTGCGCTGTTCAGTCATCGCCGGCTGCGTGAGCGTCCCCCCTGGGGAGGCGTCAGCGTGCTTTGCGAAAGTGTGGCGTTTCCGAACGTCGCCGGAAACCACGCCATTCGCCTGCTGAACGAGATCGGATGGTGCGGCGTCGCCATGGTCGAGTTCAAGGTCGATGGCCGCGACAACCAGCCAAAGCTGATGGAGGTCAACGGACGGTTTTGGGGGTCACTGCAGCTGGCCATCGACGCCGGCGTCGATTTCCCCAGGATTCTCGTCGAGCCGGCGACCGCCGAGGTGCCGGAGTACCGTACCGGCGTCCGCAACCGCTGGCTGTGGGGCGACGTCGATGCGCTCCTGCAGACGATGCACCGTTGGGACGGCCCCGCCGATCGGCGCCCACCTCGCGCGAACGCGTTTTGGCAATTCATGAAGTGGACGGGCAGCGATCTGCATTACGACAATCCAAAATGGGACGACCCCTGGCCGTTCGCGGTTGAAACGGCTCAGCGTCTGGGCGTCGTTGCCGGCCGGGTGCTCTCGATCGGTGAAGCCCGACGCCCCGCCCGCAACGCTGCGATTCTTGATCGGGCCGCGCGCGAGGTTCGAGTGCGAGCGGTCACGAGCCTCAAAGATGTCGGTCTCGACGCTCGCGGCTGGAATGCGCTCGTCGCGTCGGCGGACACGAATACGGTCTTCCAAACCCATCAATGGACCCAGAGTTGGCTCGAGACGTTCGACAATCTGCATGACACTTTTCTGCTGGTTGCCGAGACCGATGGGGGGGCAACCGCCGTCGCGCCACTGATGTTCAACCGAAACGCCGGACGCCTCGAACGGACGGTGTCGTTCATCGGTTCCGGCCGTGCCGACTACTGCGATTTCGTGGCTCCGCGCACACAGCCCGAGCTGCTGCGGGCGCTGCTCGACAGTTTGCTGGACCACCCCGGCTGGGACATCGTCGACCTGACGAACATCCCCGCCGGTTCGAGCACGATTGAGGCGGTTCGGACCGCCTGCCAGGAACGCGGCCTGTTGTTTGCCGTTCACGACCAGTACCGTTGCCCGACGTTGATGATCGAGGGGCGCGAAGAAGAGGCTCGGGCGGTGTTGCGGAAGCCAAGCCTGCGGCGTTGCAGGAACAGATTCGAACGCGCCGGCAAACTCACCGAACGTGATCTGACCGCCGCGCGCGACATCGAGCCGCGGTTGCCGCAGTTCTTTCAGCAGCACATCGCCCGGTGGAGCGGCAGCCCGTCGCCCAGCCTGTTTCACGACGAACGCAACCAGCAGTTCTATCGAACGCTGACGCGTGCGCTCGACGCGTCGGGATGGCTGCTGTTTTCGTGCATTGAGCTTGACGGCAGAACGGCCGCGTTTCACTACGGCTTCGACTACAACGGATCGGTGCTGTGGTACAAGCCGTCGTTCGATCCGCCACTGGCCGCGTTGTCTCCGGGCAACGTCATGGTCAGCCACCTGATCGACTACACCATCAGCAAGCGCCGGCGCGAGCTCGACTTCACCGTTGGCGATGAACCCTTCAAACGTCGTTTCACCAACGCGACGCGGCGGACCGTGCATCTCAGGGTGTACCGCAACACGATGGTGCAGTTGCGTTCGCTGACCCGGCAGGTGGCGGCAGCGGCGGCACACACCATTCGCGGCTCCGAAGGGAATCGCGCGTGATCGGCCGCCACCAGGTCACCTACTTCGTCAAGCGCGTCGCCGCGCGCCTGCTCTACGCAGTGGGCCTGCTCCACGTGTGGCAATCGATCGTGCTCCGCCGCCGCGCCGTGGTGCTCATGTATCACCGCGTGCTGACTCCCGACGAACGTCGCGCCGCCGGTTCGCATCCCGCGCTGATCGTCGACCGCGACACGTTTGCGCGGCAGATGGCGTTCGTGAAGCGCCATTTCACCGTGCTCTCGATTGCTCAGTTCGCGGCGCACGTTGAACATCGTCGCCCGTTTCCACCGTCCTCCTGCATCATCACGTTCGATGACGGTTGGCGCGACAACTACGCCAACGCGGTGCCGATCCTCGCCGGCCTTCGCCTGCCGAGTCTGATCTTCCTGCCGATGAACTACATCGGACAACCGCGCGTGTTCTGGCAGGAAGCGCTGGTGCAGCTGCTTGGCTGCGCGATCGCCCTCGTCCGTCAACACGCCGATCGCCGCCCGGCCATTGACGCACTGCTTGCTCCCGTCGGCTTGAGTGCCGTGCTCGACATCGCGGACGCGGAACCGAAGCCGGAGCTGATTGCGGTCGTCACGATGCAGAAGCATTTGACGCGCGAAAGGGTCGAGCGACTGGTGGCCGACCTGGCGATGACGCTGGAGGTCAGTCAACAGCAGCTTTCCGTCGCCGACGGATTCATCAACTGGCAGCAGGTCGAGGAGATGCGGCGGCGGGGCGTGTCGTTTGGCGGCCACGGCATCGATCACCTGTTGCTGACCCATGTTGACGAGGCAACAGTCGAGGCTGAAGTCACGGGCTCCAAGCATGAGCTTGACGCCCGGCTGGGCGAACTCGTGCCGACCTTCTCGTACCCGAACGGCTATTGCACTCCAGGTGTCGCCGCAACCGTCAGGAACGCGGGCTACAAGCTCGCCTTCATCGCGCAGGGCGGACCCGTCACGTGCGACGACGATCCTTGGACATTGCGTCGAGTGAACATTCACCAGAACTCGGATACCGAACCGTTGTTCCTGGCACGGCTGCTAGGGCTTTTCTGATGGCCAACGATCTGCGAATCGATCACGTTGCCGTTGCGGTCCGTTCGGTCGACGAGGCGGCCGACCGGTTGTGCGAGCTGCTTGGCTACGATCGGATCACGGCCAAAGTCGCCAACACGCGGCAACAGGTCAACGTGCTGTTTCTTGGCAAACGCGGCTCCCTGTCCCTCAAACTGATCGAGCCTGCGGGCGACCGTTCTCCGCTGTGGCAATTCGTGAAGAAGGGCGGCGGGCTGCACCATATCGCCTTCAAGAGCGCCGCAGTTGAGACCGCCATTGACGATCTGGCGACTCGTGGCGCCCGGCTCATTGCCGGGCCCGAGCCCGGCGAAGCGTTCGACGACCATCTCATCGCGTTCTTGTACCTCGGCTTTGGCCTCAACATCGAGGTGATCGACACGGATTTGCGTCGGGGCCTGCTGGTTCCGACCGACGATGCAGCGACACGAAGGAGCGAGTGATGAACGCAACTCCCGTGACATTCCAGAACCGAAACGGGATACGGCTGTTTGGCATTCTCGAGATGCCATCGCGGCCGGCGCATGACTTGGCGCTCGTGCTGCTGTCTCCGGGCGTAAAAATGCGCGTCGGACCACAGGGTCTCTACCGCCGGATGGCTGCCGACGCCCTGCGCCTCGGCCTGCCGGTGTTGCGGTTCGACTGCTATGGACTTGGCGATTCCGAAGGCGTGCTGCCGGAAACGCTGATGCGCGATGTCTACAACCACATTGAAGTCGGGCGGTTCGTCGACGATACGATTGATGCGATGGATTGGATGCAACGGCAGCATGGCATCGGCCGTTTCATTCTGTCCGGTTTGTGCGGCGGCGCGATCACCGGTCTGCTGGCCGGCGAGCACGACCGACGCGTCGTTGGATTGCTCGGAATCGGCCTGACCGCGGTGCTGGCCTCGCGCGCGGCGGACGCGTCGCGTTACATGACGCAGGGTCAGCTCACGGGTCAACGCCGCATGTACTCACGACGCTTGTTGAGCCCGCAGGCCTGGTATCGATTGCTGACCTTCAAGGCGGACTACCGGTTGATCGGGCGGCTCATCGCCCAGACCTTCCGGCGCCGCACCCCGCCCGTCCAAACGACGGTTCCAGCCGACGACAACGCCAATCCCCGTTTCCCTCCCGCGTTCTTCTCGATGCTCGAAACGAAGCGACCCATGTTGCTGGTGTTCGGCGGCAGTGATCGGCTGCAGTTTGAGTTCGACGAGAAATTCGTCTCGCGTCACCGGGCGCGGCTGGCGTCACTGCCGCCCGTCTACGACGTCCATATCGTTCCCCAGGCCAACCATGTGTTGTCCGCCATCGAGTGGCAGCGCGAGATGCTCGACGTTACCCGCGAGTGGTTGCGGCGGCACTTCGCCGAATCGCTGATCCCCGAGGCCGAGGTGGCCGCGGACATCGCCCGGGCGTGATGGTGGCGCTGTTTTGGGCGTCGGTAGCCGGAGTGCTGTATCCGTACTTCGGATATCCCCTCGTGCTGAACTTGATTCGGCTGCTCGTGCGGCGGCCGTTGCGGCCGCGCCCGGAGTCCGCGTTGCCCTCGGTCTCGATGATCATTCCGGTCTTCAACGAATCGGCGCGCATCGAGCGCAAGGTCATGAACACTCTCGCGCTCAAGTATCCGGAGGACCGATTCGAGGTCATCTTTGTATCCGACGGGTCAACTGACGGCACGGCCGACCGCATTCGCGGTGCGCACGCGCCACACCTCAGCGTCATCGAACTCGATCGCCGCCGGGGAAAGGCCGCGGCCCTCAACGCCGGATTGGCCGCCGCGACCGCCGACGTCGTGGTGTTCTCAGACGCGGCCATCACGCTCGATGAGCGGGCGCTGGAGATGCTCGTGCAGCCGTTCGCGCATCCCGAGGTCGGCTGTGTGTCGGGTGAGGACCGCATCGCCGAAGCGGGCGGCGAGGGCCTCTACGGTCGCTACGAGTTGGCGTTGCGGCGCCTGGAATCGTCGATTCATTCGATTGTCGGCGCCAGTGGATCGTTCTATGCGCAGCGTCGCGCCTTGTGCCAGCCCTTCACGGAAGGCCTGGCGCCGGATTTCTTGTCGGTGTTGCGCACCGTGGAGCAGGGCTACCGCGCGGTCAGTGAACCCGCCGCGGTCGGTGCGATGACCAGCGTTCGCGATCCGCGACACGAGTTCGAACGTAAGGTGCGGACCCTCCTCCGCGGCCTGACGACATTGTTCGCCTGCATTCATCTGCTGAACCCGCTGCGGTATGGCTGGTTCGCGTTCATGTTGTTCTCGCACAAGATCATGCGATGGACAGTGCCGGTTTTCCTGATTGTCGCGTTGATCA
>Ga0187893_10001067_pt1 | contig 68250 bp, 70 predicted proteins | sample MA1701074metaG_FD_139574 | JGI IMG/M metagenome (GOLD analysis project Ga0187893, IMG submission 139574) | White microbial mat communities from a basaltic lava cave in the Kipuka Kanohina Cave System on the Island of Hawaii, USA - MA170107-4 metaG ...
GACTCTCTCCCCGACGTCCAACTGTGCTAAATTTGTGCTAGAATTCTCCGAAAAATACCGAAACCGTTCGAACTAGTATAGTCAAAGGAAACATGGCAAGCGCACGATTCGAAAGGGAAAACGTGGAAACCGTCGCAACAGCAAGCCGTTTGAAAAAACGGCTTGAATGCTCTCTTAATCTATTTGGCGGCGGATAACCTCACCGGTGTTCCGCAATCCGCTCGCGTGGTACTTGGCGCGGTTGAAACATTCTGGCGGCATGCTATCAGGCAGTGCCGCGCCACCCCTACCGATGGGTCGTGGCGATGACGCACCGGAAGTGGTGTCGCGCAGCGCGACAATGTTCTTGATTTATTTCTCCTTTATCCTATGATCTTCGACTCCCTCCACAACGCCGACGGATATTTCAGCGGCGACTGGTGGCAGGACACGCTGGCCTACATCCGCTCCGCGACTCCGTCGCTCTCGGACGGGGCGCACCCAGTGCGCGAGGGCACCATCATTGCCCGCGTTCATACAGGACATACCCGTTCGGCAAGCGAAGCGGTTCTTGAATCCCACCGGACCTATGTGGATGTGCACGTAGTCCTGGAGGGACGGGAAACCATCATGGTCTGGCCGGCCGATCGGTTGCGCGTCCGCACCCCCTATAACGAGAAACAGGATGTGACCTTCCACGATCCGCCGGCCGAGGAGGGAGTGCGGTTGAATTTAACGCCCGGCTTCTTCGCCGTCTTCTTTCCTCAGGACGCCCACATGACCCAGCTCATGGATCGACACTCTGTCGCCATCAAGAAGCTGGTCATGAAGATTTCCGTGGATCTCGCCGGGGGCGCACCGCGCGCGCGGTGACGGATCAGGATCCGGCCAGCTTGAGGACGATCGCCCACTCCTCCGGCCTGACCGGCTGGACGGACAGGCGCGATCCCTTCCGCAGCAATTCCATCCGCTTCAAGCCCTTCTCCTGCCGCAGACGGTCCAGCGGAATCGGAACGGGGAAAATCCTGACGAGCTTGATGTCCACCATGTCCCACAGAGGCTTCGCGGGCGTGCTCTTGGAATCGTAATGGATGTCCCTGGGATCAAAGGCGCTGTCATCCGGATAGGCCTCTTTCACCACTTCGGCAATCCCCATCACGGACGGCGGATCGGCATTGCTGTGGTAGAACAGGACCTGATCGCCCTTCTTCATGGACCGCATGAAATTACGAGCCTGGAAGTTGCGCACGCCGTCCCAGGAGGTCGCCTGACCGCGGACCTTCCGGAGGTCTTGAACGGAGAAGGAACTTGGTTCAGACTTCATGAGCCAGTGGCGCATCAATGATCTCCTTGCACTACATGAATCATGAACGGTTCTACTGCAACCAGTATCAGAAAGCGACAAAACACTGGAGGGTTTTCTCCGGCGCCAACAAATTGGGAGAGGCTTCGCCTGAATAGGCGCCGGCTCAAGCGAAGCTTGGTATGGAGCACACCATGGAACTGTCCCCATTTTGGTTCGGTCTCTATAAACTCGTCAAGTATGTCCTGTACCCCTATACCTGGCTCTGTCTGGCGACCGGCGTGCTCGCGGCGCTGACATTTCTGCCACCCTCGCCACGACGGACCAGATCGTTTCGCATCCTCGCGCTTGCAACTGTGGCCACGACATGGTTGATCGCAACCCCCCTCGTATCGACCATTGCGGCGGGCTTCCTGGAAAGCCGCTCCCGACCGTTCGACCGGACAACCACCGCGCGATTCGACGCGGTCGTCGTGCTCGGCGCCGGCGCCATGGGCAGGGGCAGCCTGCGCCCGGCCGATCAACTGAGCGGGCTCAGCATGCAACGCACCCTCTGTGGCGCGGATCTGTTTGCCGAAGGCCGGGCTCCCCGGCTGGTTCTGACAGGTGGAGACGCGGCAATTTTCGGCGAAGGGCCGAGGGAGGCCGTGGAAATGAATAAATTCGCCCTGCGGGTCGGAGTGCCGGAAGCCGCCATCCTGCTCGACGATCGCGCCCGCACAACCTACGAAAACGCGACCGGAACAAAGCGCGTCCTCGGCCAGGGCTCCATTCTGCTGGTGACCTCGGCCGGCCACATGCCGAGAGCCGCCGGTCTGTTCCGCAAGCAGGGATTCGACGTCACGGCAGCCCCCTGCAACTATACTGTGCGGAACTGGCCTGATGTCTGGTCGGATCTCGACCTCTTCGATTTCATTCCCACTCTCACTGCGCTCAGTAAGTCCACGTCCACTTTCTCGGAAGCGGCAGGCTCGTTCGCCTATTGGATCGTGGGGAAAATTTAGACGTGGGAAGGGAAACCGGTCCTTCTCTTATCGCCGAGACCACCGGCGCAAGCTCATGACGTCCCACGCCCTTCGATGTAGGCAATCAAGGCCCTGTAGGTCATCTCGCGGACCTTCGCTTTGGAGTTCGCCGCGCCACCGGCAGTGGCTTCCAGCCAGACCTGATCCTTGATGGATCGCTGCGCGTCGTTGCACAGTGTCCACATCTCGTGGAGAAAATTCTCAGGAAGCCCGACCTGCATGCCTTCCGATTCGATCCGGTCATCGAGGATCGCCAGCAGATCGGACAGCGCCTGGTCGGGACGATAGGGGGCTTGCTCGAATCCGAAGGTCTGCTGGGCCTGCGCCTCCTGCGCGGCCTGTTCGACCAGGTCCCGCATGTATTCTTTCAACAGTCCGATGACGTGGCCGGTCAGGTTCATTCACGCTCCGTCATTGTGCATTATCTGCCAGGGACGGAGCAGGGGCAAGCAGTTCGAATTGCCTCGGCTTGACCATCCCTGGAGGCGCCCGTAAGATGCGGCGATGGAACCTGCGCAAAATCCTGAACAGTTTAATCTAACCGTCACCACCCCGGCCGGTCCGGTCACCGCAACGGTCGAGATTTCGACCGGGTTCGTGCCGGTCACCGACATCGTCCCGCTCTTGCGCCGCCTCGGGGAACAGGCGCAATCCCTGGAGCAGCAGCGGATCACAGCGGCCGGCCATGTCATTTCATGCGCCAGGGGCTGCGCGGCCTGCTGCAGAATGCTCGTTCCTGTTTCGGCCCCGGAAGCCTTCGCGCTTCATGACATGGTTGCGACTCTGCCGGAAGCCCGCCGGCAGTCCATCCGTCGCACGCTGGCAGATACAACGGCGCGCCTGGAGCAGGCAGGGTTGCTCACGCAGTTGCAGCAGATTGCGGAGACTGACCGCCCCATCACGGATGACATGATGGAGCCGATCAACCGCGCCTACTATGCGCTGAAGCTGCCCTGCCCCTACCTCGAGAACGAGGCCTGTTCGATTTATGAAGACCGCCCGGCCGCCTGCCGCGAATTGTTGGTCACCTCGCCGGCTGATTGGTGCCAGGACATGCTCAATAAGCCGGTCCGTGCCATCCCCGTGCCGCTTCGCGTCAGCACGATCCTTGGCCTCCTGTGGTCCGACCTGACCGGCAGCCCGCCCCGCCTGATTCCGCTGCCGCTGGCGCTGGACTGGGCCGAGCGCCATGCAACTGAGAACCGTGCAGGCTGGAAAGCCAGAAACCTTCTTGATAAAACGCTCGACACGATCTGGAAGTTGCTGAGCCGGCAGTCTGTCCGCTGATACTATCGTTGTGCCTGAACCTCCCTTTGAGCTATGATCCGCCCCACTTTGGTTTATCTGGTTTGTTCGGTTTGTCTTGTTCAACCAAACAAACGAGAAAAACCCGATGAACCAGACAAACCTTTTCGTAGGAGTCTTCAGACATGACCCGTCCCGTGATCGCGTGTCTGGATTTGGAAGGGGTGCTCGTCCCTGAAATCTGGATCAACGTCGCCGAGAAGACCGGCATCAAGGAACTGCGCCGGACAACCAGGGACGAACCGGACTACGACAAGCTGATGAAGTGGCGGCTTGGCATCCTGGACCAGCACAGACTGAAACTGGCCGATATCCAGGCGGTGATCGGAACCATGAAGCCCCTGGACGGCGCGGGCGAGTTTCTGGGATGGCTCCGGGAGCGATGCCAGGTGATTATTTTATCCGATACCTTCTACCAATTCGCGCTGCCCCTCATGCGGCAACTCGATTATCCGACGCTCTTGTGCAACAGCTTGGAGATGGATGGCAGCGGGCGGATCGTCAACTACCACATGCGTCAGCCGGACCAGAAGCGCCAGTCGGTCAGGGCGCTGAAGACACTCAACTTCAAGATCATTTCCGCCGGCGACTCCTACAACGACACCCCGATGCTCGCCGAGGCGGATGCCGGCGTTCTATTTTGCCCGCCCGACAATATTGTGAAAGAGTTCCCGCAATTCCCCGTCGCCAGGACCTACTCCGAGCTCCAGGCCCATTTCTCCAAGGCCGCAGGATTTAAGCCGTAGTACGACCCCCAGCGGAGCCTCTCAGCTCAGATTCCCTCCACCTTTTTTATGGGGGAGGTTGGGGTGGGGGTACCTAACGCGTGTTGAATTGCCTCGGCCACACCATCAAGATTCCTTAGAACGTCGTGGTTCCAGAAACGCAAGACTCGAAACCCCTGCCCTTCCAGCCATATCGTTCGCCTAGAATCATCCGATGTGCGATCGGCATGCTGCCCACCATCAACCTCGATAACAAGCTTCTTTTCAAGACAGACAAAGTCGACAATATACCGGCCGATCGGCTGCTGCCGCCTAAATTTGCAGTCGTCAATTTGCTGACCACGAAGACGTTGCCATAATTGTTTTTCCGCATCGGTCAAGTTTTTTCGCAATTGTCTCGCTTGTGCAATCGACACCCGTTTCATCCCCCCACCTTAATCCTCCCCCACAAGGGGAGGAGCAGAAGGTTCTTCAGCCCCCCTCACCCCAACCCTCTCCCACAGAGGGGAGAGGGTTGGGAGACAAGAACCTGGATCAAAAAACAAGGGGCGAGGGGGATCACCCCTCGCCCCTTGTCTAACGGATCCTTCTAAGTGTCGCTTAGAAGTTCATCCAGAGCTGCAGGAAGCCCCAGTGCTGGTTCTGGGCAATGCTTCCCAGGTTCTCCTTGATGTAGCCACCGGTCTGTAACAGGCCGTAGGTGGCCTGCAAGGACACCTTGCCGTCGGCGAACATGTGGGTCCAGGTGATGTCATACTCGTCGCCGATGTGCTTCTTCGTGTTGCCGGCCTTCGAGAAGACATACACGCCCTGCGCGGCACGGTACCAGTTGTCTTCCTTGTTCGCCAGGTTGAAGTTGCTGTACCACAGTTCCACATGGTCGTTCTTGGACGGCCGCATCTGGAAGTTGGCCGCCGGGCTCATCATATTCTTCCAGGCCATGACGTCCATGTAGCCCATGTGGATGTGGTTTGTGGGAAAGAAGTTCTCGAAGGTGTTTGCGCTCTTGCACGCTCCGTAGGCCGCGGCCAGCGTGCAGTTTGCCTTGCTGTCGCCGGAGGCATAGTCGAGGTTGAAGGCCAACCGAGGCTTGTACGCGGACTGGTAGTGCGTGTAGCCGATCCAGTTTCGCATTGCCCAGGCATTGATATGGAGATTCCGCTGCTCAGTATTCCCACCGTTGCCGAGAGTGTTGGTGGCGGCGCTATCTCCCATCGAACCGAACTGATAGGACGTCTCCTGGATAAAATCGAAATTTCCCTTCCGCATTTCGATCCGGTTGCCGACCATGTGCCGGAGCTGGTTCGAGTGCTTCGCCGATCCAAGACCCTGGCCCCGGTTGTCAGCGCTACCCAGCCTGTTCGAGTAGAACACATAGTAGGGCTCGATCACGAAGCCCGGCACCGACTTGATCTGGTTATAGAAAATGAACATGTCGACATCGCCGGAGGCCGTCGTGGCGGAAGAGGTTCCACCGCCGACGTTGGGCCCGAGGCTCCCGACCGCCGCATTTTGCGCAATGTCGGTCTCCGCGTTCCGGAACCAGCCGAGATAGGAATCAAAGGATTTGGTCTGGTAGGCGAACATGAGCCCGTCGTGCGAATAGCCGGTGTTCGCCCAGTCGAAGTGACCGAACAGCGAGTGGTTGCCGAAGATCACATACTGACGGCCCGCCTTCATGCTCAGGCCCTGCACACCGCCCAGGTTCCGAACCAGCATATAGGCAGCCCGGACGCCCAACCGGCAGTTGGTGCCAGCAGCAGCAGTGGGGGTGGTGTTGCCGCAGGCATGGTTCAGTGGGTCGCCGCCGTTGCCGGCATTGAGGGCTGTGCCGTTGCCGCCCCACGTCGCGCCGTCGATGATTTCCATGTAGAAATTGACGTCCGGCGAAAGGTCATAGCCGATGCCGAGCCGGGCCCACTGCTGCACGTAGAAATCATTGGCCGGCTTGCCGGCAATCCTGTTAGCGGTGGTTCCGGCTGCGTTACAGGCGCCGCCGGCAATATTGCTGCCGAAGCAGGTGTTCTTGCGCCATTCCGGCCGCACGCGCAGGTCGGCGCGCATCCAGAAGTTCTTGATGTCGAAGTTCTTGCCGATTTTGGGGTCGTATATCTCGTAGGCTTCCTTCTGCGGAATGGCCCGAGGGATGTGCGGCAGGTTGGTGATCTTCTCACCTTCCGGCAGCTCGAATGCCGCCCAGACCGGCGCGGCGAATCCGGCGACCAGCAGGGCCGCCGCAACGGCTAATGAGTGGCGCAGCCACCCGTTCGTCATGCTCTTCATAACGTTCCTCCTGTGAGTTGACTGAACACTACAAAGCCTGCTTCCTGCATCTACGTGACGTCTGCTTGCTTCGTACTGACCAGAAACCAGTTTGTGCCCTGATTTTCTGTCTGACACAGACCCGTCGGGACATCCCGAACCGGTCTCCGTGATGCTCCCGACGTCACCCCCTTCCGTAACACGGTTGCAATTATCAGTCTTTCAAAACAAAATCAAGCAGATTTCGAATTTCCAACCCCACCCCTCACTCTCCCCTCTCCCGCAAGGGGAGAGGGTCTTTCTTTTCTTACCCTCCCCCTGGTGGGGAGGGATAAAGGGAGGGGGGCTCTCAGCCGTTCGCCTTGGGCTCCGACTCGTCAGCTTTGGTGATGGCGTTGACCTCGCCCTCCGCCTCCTTCATGGAGGCTTCGAAGTCCTGTTCGACCATCTTCACTTCCTGCTGGATCAGGTTGACCTCCGGCTCGACCGACTTCCTGAGGTCATCCGCCGTTTCCTTCAGCCCCTTGACGGCCTTCCCGACCTGGCGGCCGACTTCCGGCAACTGCTTGGGCCCGAACAGCAGAAAGGCCAGGACCAGAATAATGAGAATCTCGCCGGCGCCCAGGCCAAACATGGTTCTTCTTCGAGGCGATAGGCTATAGGCGATGGGCTATGGGCAGGAAAGACTGAATCAACATTTCTTGCCTATTGCCCATAACCTCTAGCCCATAGCCTGAAAATTAGGCCTGTTTCGGCTGCTCTACGGCCCTCGGAGCCGCCATTTGAGCTGATTGCGCCGTTGGGGATTGAGCGATGGGGGTGGGATGGCCCGGTTGATCTGGCACCGGCGAGGCGGTCGCTTCGACCGCCTCCGGTTCGTGCACGGCCTTCTTAAACCCCTTGATCGCCTTTCCCAATCCTTCCCCGAGTTGCGGAATCTTGCCCGCGCCAAAGATGATAAGGACGATGAACAGGATCAGTAAGAGTTCCATCCAGCCGAATGAACCGAACATTGAGGACCTCGCAGGGCACGCAGAAGGTAGCTAATAGATGGTCGCAAATTGCAAGAGAACTTCTTTTTTGTCTACCCCCTACTAGCTGCCAACTACCAGCTACTTGTCGGGCACGCTACCGAAATTCCCGTTCCGAGTCAAGGGATTTCAGCCGGGTATTCCCCCCACCCTGCCCTTCCCAACAAGTGGGGAGGGCTATAAAAATGGAGAAGAGAGCGATTTGCTCAGGGCGTTTCTCTGAACCCCTCTCCCTTGATGGGAGAGGGAAGGGTGAGGGTGAGACTAGGGTGAGGGTGAAAAGAAAAAGTGACGATAGTCAATGGGTTGGGGAGGCATCGCCAGAGCCGCCATGATCGTCTCCCGGTGATAGCCAAGTTGCTCCAGGCCCGCCATCGAGCCGGTGATTTCCTCCTCCGCCAGATAGGCGACCGTGTCAGGAATGCCGCCCATACCCAGGGACTGCAAGATGGCCAGGAGCGCGTCGCGCTCCTGGGCAGGCGTCTCATTGCGGATAGGGAACTCAATCCGGCGCTGGTAGGGGCTGTGGTACTTCCCCTTGAAGGCCTGGATCGTCTTGATGATCAGCCGGTCCTGCTCCCAGGGCCGCAGGGCCTGCGGGGAGGGATAGGATGCCAGCAGGTCCATCAGACTGATCACGTTGGTGCCCAGGCTGCGTCCGATGAACTCCCGCTGGGTCTCGACGGCGGCCGAACGGATGCCCAGATAGGCGGCCACCGACTCCACCAGCGTCAAGTTCACCATGAAGCTGTACTGCCCGCCGAACAGGCCGTAGCAGGGTTTTTCGGGGTCGTTCATGACCGCCAGCTCATCCGCACCCGCGTCAAAGCTGCTGAAGCCGATCGCCCCCGGCGCCAGAATCCGCCTGGCCTCCTTTAACGTGGTACAGGCGCCCAGATTCACCGGCACCAGCACGTGCTCGTCGATCTGCTTGAGAAAGTCCGTGATGGTCTTCCGGTAGGGCACATCCTTCCATTCGGTCTTGCGGTACTCCTTCTCCCAGATGATGTCCTCCAGAAAGGCGGGGAAGGGCTCCAGGGCCGCCACGTTCTGCGCGTCGAAGGCGCGCACGAAGGCAGCCCAATCGCCGATGGCGGCATGTTTCTTTTCGTTCAGGTTGGGACGAAGGTACTCGTCCTCGATCTCATTGCCTCTGCGCAACATCAGCTTGGCCGGCAGATCGTTCCACAACTCGTTGCAGAAGATGCGGTCCACCGAGCCGTCCTTGACCGACGCCAGCGCCGACGCCTCCCCGCAGAGCGTTTCCACCCGCTCCCGGTGTGCGGCAAGATCGGGATGGTTCTTCGCGCCATCCAGGATCGCCTGATGCACGTCCACCAACACGTAGCGGACGCGCGGATAGACGAGCCCGTCCTTATCCAGCGCCTTGAGGTGGGTCAGAAAGCAGGCAGCCAGGTTTCCGTTGCCGGGGCCCCATTCGTGGACGACCAGCGGGGCCTTGCTGCCTGATGGCTTGTCCCGCTTGCGGACACGCTCATAATAATCTGCTGCCAATGCATGGGCCAGCCGGTAATCGGCCGAGGCGAAGGTCTGGTAATAGTCCTGGACGCGCCCGCCACGCAGCCCGTAAAAAATCTTGCTGATGTGCGCCTGCCACTCGTCCACGGGCCTGAACTCGCCCATGAGCTGCGGCAGCGCGTCTGGATTCGTCTCCGTGTTCATCATCGTACGGCATAGTACCAGATCGTGTTTTGGGCAAGCAACGAACTCCCCCCTCCCTGCCCTCCCCCACCTTGGGGGAGGGAATGGGTGGGGGCCGCAACGCGCCTTGACAGTCCATCGGGGGTACGGTAGACAGCGCCATGCGTTGCTTCCTGCTCATACTTTCATGCACTGTCCTCTGGATAAATAACGGGCTCGCCGCCGACGGCCCGCCGGACCTTCAGGACAAGAATCCCCTCCCGTCCTACGACTTTAACAAACCTCCCGCGGGATTATTCCGGGCCATCCAGACAGCCGAGGGATTCGAGGAGGAACTGGGCTTCCGGCGGACCCATGAAATCGTGCCCGTGAAACCGACGGACGTGTTCCATCCGGCCTCCCCCGCCGTCTACATCGTGTTCAGCGTGTTTCCCCATTACCAGCCCTATCAGGTCTTCGGCATCTGTTACCCGGAAAAGGTTCCGGGGCTCGACCCAAAGACCCTGATCGCGCAGGACACCATGTACCTCGCGCTCGAGGATGAAACCGGCTATGTCAAATTGACTCCGCCGGACGGCGGCTGGAAGCCCGGTCAATATAAGGTGGAGATCCACGTGGGCTTCGCGGTCAACGAACTGAGCTTCACGGGAACGATGCGCTTCACGGTCAAGGAAAAGTCATAGCGCGGGCGCGAAATGCGCGACTCGCGGGAAACGTAATTCGTGCTCGACACGAGTCTCGCCCGTCTCGCTTTTCCCGCACGTCTCGCCGCGGTCTCGACGCGCGCCGTTTGACCGTCCTCCATCCCTTCTGTAGAATGCCCGCATGCCAGTTGCCTCTCGCCCCTGGGCCTCCATCGTCATCCCGATCAAGGACGAACGGGACAACCTGCCGCCGCTGACCGAGCAGCTCCTGAAAGTACTGGGCTCGCACGAACGGTCCCGGACCGCTCCGTTTGAAATTCTCTATATCGACGACGGCAGCACCGACGGCAGCAGCCAGTTGATGGACAATCTGGCCGCCCAATACCAACAGGTCCGCGTCCTGCACTTCGATCGCAATTATGGCCAGACCTCGGCCTTCGATGCCGGATTCCGCCAGGCGCAGGGCGAGTTGATCGTCACATTGGACGGAGATCTGCAGTTTGATCCGGCCGACATCCTCACGCTGCTCCCGCTGGCGGCGCAATACGACCTGGTCTGCGGATGGCGCAAGGATCGCCACGACAATCTCGTGCGCAAAATCTCCTCGCGCATCGCCTACGCGTTCCGGAGCGCCGTGCTCGGGGACCGGATCCACGACACCGGCTGCTCGCTGAAAGTCTTCCGCCGGAAAGTGGTCGAGAAGCTGCAGCTCTTCGAGGGCCTGCACCGGTTTTTCCCGGCGCTGGCGAAGATGCACGGCTTCACGCTGACGGAAGTGCCGGTGCGCCACCTTCCGCGCGCCCACGGCACTTCCAAGTACGGAATCGGCAACCGGCTCTTCAAAAGCCTCTACGACCTGATCGCCGTCCGCTGGATGAAGAGCCGTGTCTTGCGATACAAGACCCGGCTTGGCGATAGGCAATAGGCTATGGGCTATAGGACTCGGGGAGCATGAGTCGACACGATTTTAACGATTTGATCGCGTGGCAAAAGGCTAAAGACCTTGCCGTAAAGATTTACCGTGCCACGGGGACCGGGGCTTTGAGCAAGGATTTCGGAATGCGCGATCAGCTTTGTCGGAGCGCTGTGAGCATTGCCAGTAATCTGGCTGAGGGAGATGAAAGAGACACGGATAAAGATGCTGTACGCTTCTTTTTCATTGCCAAAGGCTCCCTTGCCGAACTTCGCACTCAATTACTCATTTGTAGTGAAGTGGGATTACTGGACCGGTCCGATTATGAACGCCTTGAATCTGATTGCGCCACGCTGGCCAAGATACTTGGAAGTCTGATCAAGTTCAGACAGAAAGCCGAGAGACCCGGACGGCGAGAGCCTTCCCGAGGCCGTAACCAAGTCTGACTTCTGATGGCGATGTTAATCTTTTCACCCATAGCCTATCGCCTATAGCCCATCGCCTGCGTGCAACTATGACCACCACCGAAATCATCTGGCTCGGCATCGGCTTTCTCGGACAGGGCGTCTTTTTCATGCGCTGGGTCGTCCAGTGGATCGCGTCCGAAAAACACGCGGAAAGCCGCGTGCCGATCGCCTTCTGGTACATGAGCCTGCTCGGAGGCCTGATCACCCTCGCCTACGCCATCTACCGAAAAGACCCGGTGTTCATCGCCGGCCAGAGCGTGGGCGCCGTCGTCTATCTGCGCAACCTCATGCTGATCGCCCGCTCCCATCAGGCCGCCCCGGCCTCCGCATCTGAACAGACAAAGGGCAACGGGTGAACCAGGACGAACGCGGCGCGCATCTGGTCCTGTTGCTGGCCCTGTCCGGGCTGCTGTTTTTTCTCGGTTTGGGCAGTTTGGGCCTCACCGACCGGGACGAAGGCAGCAACGCCGAAGCAGCCCGCGAGATGGTCGAAACGGGCGATTGGGTCAGCCCCACCCTGAATTACCAGCCCCGCTTCGCCAAACCGGTCTTCATCTACTGGCTGACCGGCGGCGCGTACAAGATCTTCGGCGTCAGCGAATTCACCGCGCGCCTCCCCTCGGCCCTCTTCAGCGTCGCCTTGATCCTCCTGCAATATCTGTTTCTCGCACGCCTCCGCGGCCCGACGGTAGGGCTGCTCGGCGCGTTGATGCTGCTGCTGAACCTCGAGGTCGTCGCGATCGGGCGGATGGCCCTGACCGACAGCGTGCTGATCTTCTTCACGACGCTGGCGCTCTATGGGTTCTGGCTCGGCCTCCATGGAGAAGGTCGCGAGCGGCACTGTATCTGGCTCCTCTACGTCGGCATGGCGCTGGGAACCCTGACCAAAGGCCCGGTCGGCGTCGCGATCCCGCTGCTGGCCATCGTGCCCTATCTGACGCTGACCAGGCGATGGGGAACGTTCTGGCGGACGTGTTTCCCGCTGGCCGGGCTTTGTCTATTGCTGCTACTGGCCGGCCCCTGGTACGCCGCGATGCTGGCGATCCACGGGTCGCAATACACGGCCTCCGCGCAGGCCGACACGGTCGGACGGTTTCTGAGCACGATCGGCGGCCACGGAGGAACGCTGTTCTTTTACGTGCCGGTGCTGTTCTGGGGATTCTTTCCCTGGAGCGGCTTTCTGATCGTCGCGCTTTACCAAGCGCTCAAAGGCTATAGGCAATGGGCGATAGGCAATAGGCAAGACAATCCGACCTATAGCCCATCGCCTATCGCCTATCGCCTGCCAGCTCCGCAGGAACTGGAATTCTTTGCCGCCCTCTGGGTCACAGCGGTGTTCCTGTTCTTCAGCCTGTCCGCCACGCGGCTTCCCCATTATATTGCCCCCCTGTTTCCGGCGGCCGCGATCCTGGCTGCCTCCTACTGGCATCGCAGCCTGAGCGACCAGGACACGCCGGGACGTCGCGCCGCCATCCACGTCACGATGGGACTCGGCTATCTGATGGGATTCGCGCTGGCCTCGACGCCGCCGCTCTACGACAAATTTCTCGACGTGATCGTGAAGGAATTTCCCGTGGCGACCCAGGTGACGCCGGGGTTCGGGCCGGTGGCAGCCGGATTGACGCTGATCATCGGCTGCGGCATGGTGGGCTATTTCGGACTGTCAGAGGAACGGCGGGCCGGCGCCTTCTGGGCGGCGGGTGCGACCATTGCCATCGTCCTGCTCCTCGCCATTCAGATCATCCTGCCCCGCTTCAACACCTATTTCGTGGCTCCCATGCACGAACTGGCCTACGCCGCAGGCGTCAATCTGGGACCGGAAGACCGGCTGGTCCTCTATGGGCCGGCCAGGCCTTCGTTGATCTTTTACGCGAAACGCAAGGCGATCGTGATCCGGCCGGGCGAGGAGGAGCAAATGCGCCCGCATCTCTCCCAGCCGGGACGGACGATGATCGTGCTGCCGACGCGGCTGAAACCGCAACTGCCGGCCGAGGCGTCGCAGTTCGTCACGTTGCTGGAGCGGTATGGATACAGCCTGCTCGCCAGCGAACCCATGGTGAAGCTACCGGCGAACCTGCCGCCACCACCCGCCTACGATCCCAAAAAAGATCCTCACGCACGGTACAAACAATAGCGGGCCAGCCACGCCGCAGCGCCGGCCGCGACCAGCAGACCGGTCGCCAGCATGCCGGACGACGGCAGAACAACAAGCCAGACGATTGCGCAGGCCACCACCAGCCACGGCGTGCCGGCCAGCAGCAGGTCCCCGATCGAAGCCTTCCATTCGGGCCGTGGCGTCGCTGCCAGCGTGCCGACGACGATGCCCAGCACAATTCCGGCCAGGGCATCCGACACAAAATGCGAGCCGCGGAACACCCGCGTGACCGACACGAATCCGGCCAGTCCATAGGCCGCCCGGGCCAGCGCGGGATGGCACCGCGCCACCACGGAAGCGACGGCGAAGGATGCGGAGGCATGGCCGGAGGGAAACGAATCGAGCCCCGATTCCAAACCGGGTCCGGTGAAAAATTCCTCCTCACGGTGCAGGCGCGGCCTGGGACGGCCGATGCCATGTTTCAGCCCTTGCACGAGGACGGCCGTCACCGCATGGGCGGCCCAGCCCCGCAAACCGGTCATCCGCCACGCCGGGTTCTTGCGCGCATAGCCCATGATGACAAACAGGCCGCTAATAATGGCCAGGCTCGCTCCGCTGCCGATCACATAGCCTGCATCGCCGATCCTCTCGATCCACACCCCTTGCAGGGAGCGGACCAGTTCAATAATCGGCCGGTCCATCAGCAGGACCGCGGAGAATAGCAACCCCAGCGATAGAATGGACAAGAGTAGTGGCCAGGAGTTCGAGGTTCGAGGTTCGAAGTTTGAAGAGTGACTGTTGTCGTCTTTCAACATCGAACGTCGAACATCGAACTTCTGATGGCCTTCATCCATCATGGCACCCAATCCGCGATGAACAGATTGAACTCGCCCTTCTCGGAGACGTTGCGGTCGGAGGCCCACACCAGGCGTTTCCCGTCCGGCGAGAACATGGGGAAGCTGTTGAAGCGTCCCGCCGCCGTAACCTGCTCCATCCCTGTGCCGTCATCGTTGATCAGATGCAGATGAAACGTCGGCGGACCGTCCTTCCCCTGGTCGTGCAGACTGGAGGAAAAAATGATCCGTTTCCCGTCGGGATGGAAATAGGGCGCGAAGTTGGACGATCCGTTGGTCGTCACCTGCCGCCTGCCGCTGCCGTCGGCGTTCATCACGAAGATTTCCAACTGACCCGGCTCGACCAGATGCTGCGCGAGCAGCGCCGTGTAGGCGTCCAGTTCGGCCTGGTTTGCCGGATGCGACGCCCGGTAGACGATCCGCTTGCTGTCCGGCGAGAAAAATGCGCCGCCGTCATAGCCGATCTCCGTCGTCAGGCGCCGCACGTGCGTCCCGTCCAGGTTCATCGCGTAGAGGTCCAGGTCGCCGTCCTTTATCGAGGTGAAGACGATCGTCCTGCCGTCCGGCGACACGGTCGCTTCGGCATCATATCCGGGCGTCAGGGTCATGCGGTGCAGCCCCTGTCCGTTGACCCCGATTGCAAAGATGTCGTAGTCGTTCAGCGCCCACCGGTACCGCCCCTCCCGCTTCGGCTCCGGCGGGCATTGCTGGGCGGCCAGGTGCGTCGAGGAAAAGAGCACGCGCCGGTCGCCGGGGAAAAAATACCCGCACGTGGTGGCGCCCGTCCCCAGGCTGACCCGCCGGATGCTGTTCGAGCCCAAATCCAGCACGTACATCTGGTAACAGGGCATCCCCCGCTCGCTGGAGACAGGCTTGTCCGGAGGCAGATTGACGGTGCCCTGGCCCCAATCGTTCGTGGATTGAAAAATCAATTTGGCTCCATCGAAGGAAAAATAGGCCTCGGCGTTCTTGCGCCCGGCGGTGAGCTGCCGGATGTTCGCCAGGTGCCGCTCGATAGACGCAGGCTGAGGGTGAGGTTTAGGCTGAGGTTCGGCCTGGGATAGAACCGTGAGAGACACAGTCAACACCACGACCAAACATGCAGTCTGCACCTTAACCTTAGCCTCAACCTGAACCTTACGGTGTATCAATCCGCACCTCCCGATCTCGCGACCCGGCGTAATCGCCGCGTGCAATCACCGCTCCGTCCTGGAACACCAGGTAGCTCTGCCAGCCATAGAAAAACACAAGCCGCGCCACCTTGGCGGCTGCTGCCGGCGTCACACCATAGAAGAGCGTCACGACGTGTCCGGGACGATCCGGATGGCGGCACGAGAGCAGCGCGGCCGTCCCCGGTCCATTATACGTCCGGCCCTCGACCGTCACGGAGTCTTTTCCGATCCGCACCGCGTCGCCGCATCCACGCACCGCCCACTCCGCCGCCCGATTGACGCCGGGCCCGCCCAGGACCAGCAGCGAGCCCTTCGCGGCCTCCATATGCTGATCGTCCTGCATGGCGCTGGACGGGTCCTTCGACACGATCTGCGCAATCAGTTCGACATAGGGCACACGGTCCGGCTCGGACCCTCCGCCCGGCACGATGACCGTGCGTATCGGATCGGTGACGAAGAGGTTCAACATGGGCGGCAGGGCCTCCCTCGGAATCCTCCGGAAGATCTCGTATTCCGGGTCTGATCGGACAGGCTCTCCCCCTTTCACGACAGGGGCCGCGCCCGGCCGTTCCACCCATTGGGCAAAGAACCAGCGCAGCTCGCGGCCGGCGGTGTCCGCAAAGACCTGTTCCACATCCTTCCAGCCGGCATAGCGGCTGCGGTAGCGCGAGACCAGAGTCCGGAGTCCACGCCAGAATGATTCGTCGCCGATTTCGCGCCGCAGCATGTGGAACACCATTGCGGATTTCTGGTAGCCGATGGCGTTGTCCTTCTGGTCGGTCTTCTGTTTGAACTGCGCGACCGCATAGTCCTCCTCCGGCCGCACATAGACAGCATAGCCCAGCAGCATCATGCGGCGCTGCTCGCTGGCTTTTTCGGGCGTGCCCGTCAGTTCCTCGTAATAATAATTGGCCAGATAGGTCGTGAGCCCTTCCACCCAGTTGCCCTGGTCGACCTCGTTGAAGACGGAATTCCCGATCCAGGAATGGACGATCTCGTGCCCCAGCGCGTAAGGCTGGACGTAGCGCCGCTTGATGACTCCGCTGCCCAGCAGGGTGAACGACGGCATGCCCAGACCGCTGGCAAAAAAGTTTTCCACCACGGCGAACTTCGGAAAGGGATAGGGACCCAGGATCTTGATGTAGGTATCCAGGTAGCGGACCGAGGCCTCAAGATATTCGTCCGTCAGATGCGCGTCGTCCGGGAACAGATAGGTCGCAATCTCGATGCCCTTCCAGTCCCGCTGCTTCACCACGAACCGATTCGCGACCAGCGTGAGTGCCTCGGTCTTTTCCGCCACCTCCCAGTCCGCCGTCGCCACGGAATCCTGCACCGCCCGGACACGCTGCCGTCCGTGCGTGACCGCCGTCCACTCGCCGGGCGTCCTCGCGCGCACCGCGAAGGTCGGCAGCGAGCCTGGCAGGTCCGGGTACCACAGAGTCTCTCCGCTCAGATAGACGCCCTCGGCGCCGATGTGGCCGGCGGTCTCGCTCGGCGTGACGAACCGCAGGTGTCGCGGCTCGCGCGGTGGTTCGTTGATCTCGCCCCGATACTGCCACAGGAGCGTCACCGTTTCGTCCGTCTGCAACGGCCGGCCGAAGCGGACGGTGACGGTCTGCCCGGCGGCCGGCCCCGTTGCCGGCGCCGCACGAAAGGCAAGCGCGTGGGCACCGGCCGGCTTCTGCTCGAGAACCAATCCGACGTGAAGAGTGCTGTTCAGCGTGAAGGCCGCTTCCTGGACGTCATCTGCCAGGGCCCTGACGACCAGTTGGTCCACGGCCAGCAGTTCGTGCCGATCGGGAACCAGCTTCACTTCCAGCGTGTGATGAAGAATCTCCATCTGGCGAACGGATGGAGCCGCTTGATCGGCATGGATCGGCTCGCCGCTGCACAGGCTTGTCGCGAGCATCACTGCCATGGAGGACGCCCGCCACCCCATTGCCGGTCATCCCTTCCCGAGGAGCGCATCCACGAAGGCGCGCGCGTCGAAGTCTTGAAGATCCTCGGCGGCTTCCCCGACGCCGATCAGCCGGACCGGAATCTTCAACTCTTCCGCGATGGCCACCACGACGCCGCCCCTGGCCGTGCCGTCGAGCTTTGTCAACGCGATGCCGGTCACGCCGACCGCCTCATGGAATTGCCTGGCCTGCGAGAGCGCGTTCTGTCCGACCGTGCCGTCGAGCACCAGCAGCACCTCATGCGGCGCGCCGGGCAGCTCGCGCGCCAGCACCCGCTTCACCTTCTTCAGCTCTTCCATCAGATTCGTCTTGGTGTGCAGCCGTCCGGCTGTGTCGATCAGGACCACGTCCACGCCCCGCGCCCTGGCGGCGGCAAGCCCGTCGAACACGACCGCCGACGGATCGGCCCCCTGCTTGTGCCGGATCACGTCCACGCCGATCCGGCCTCCCCACAGTTCCAATTGCTCGATGGCCGCGGCGCGGAACGTATCGGCCGCCACCAGCAGCGGCGTCAGCCCGCCCTGCTTCACGCGCTGCGCCAGCTTGGCGATCGTGGTCGTCTTGCCGACGCCGTTGACGCCAACCGCCAGAATGACAAAGGGCCTGGGGCCTTTTCTGATTTGCGGCTCGATCGGATCGCGCTGGCCGCCTTGCAACGCGTCCAGAATGGTCGCGCGCATGACGCTCCGTGTATCTTCCGACGCGTGGCCGGCTTCACGGAGACGACCCATCAATTTGGAAACGGTCCGGACGCCGATGTCGGAGGCGAGCAGCACGGATTCCAATTCCTCCTGCGCGGCGGGATCGAGCGAACGGCCGGCGAGCCGGTCAAGCGACCGATTCAATGCCTCGCGCGTTTTGGCGAGTCCTTCATGCAGACGATCGAGCCAGCCCATTCTACCGGCCCTTTCCAGCGAGGCGCGGCAGACGGCCCAGCCGGCGCAGGACGAGAGATTCCCGCCGGCTCATGCGTGCCGCGTCGCGCGCGCTCCGTTCATGATCGTAGCCGAGCAGGTGCAGCAGGCCATGAATCACGAGCACGGTGAGTTCATGATCGAGCGCATGACCGGCGCGCGCCGCCTGGCGTTCCGCTTGCGGAAGCGAAATCACGACATCGCCTAACAGGCGAGGCACGGGGCGCAAGGCACGGGGTGCGGAACGTGCCGGGTGTTGTCGAATTGGAAAGGCCAGCACATCGGTGGTGCGATCCTTGCGCCGATACAGGCGGTTCAGCCGGCGCATGGACCGGTCGCCGACCAGCAGCAGGCTGAGTTCAGCTCGACGGGCTCCTGCTGCCCGGAGAATGTTCCCGGCAAGGGATTGCAACCTGGACAGATGCAGCCGGCGACTGCGAAGCCGGCTGCTGAGAACGACAGGCATTAATGAGGCTGTTGGTTCTCGCCGTGAGAACCGGGCTTGGGGCGAGGATGCTGGGATTTGGCGCCGCGCGGACCGGAGGCCGGCGGCTGATGACGGTCGTAGGCCTTGATGATCTCCTGGACCAGCTTGTGCCGGACCACGTCGCGCTCGTCGAAATAGACGAACTGGATGCCGGGAATCTCCTGCAGGATGTCCCGCACCTCGATGAGACCGGACCGGCGGTCGGAGGGCAGATCCACCTGCGTGATGTCGCCGGTGACCACGGCCTTGGAGTTGAAGCCGAGCCGGGTCAGGAACATTTTCATCTGTTCGGCGGTCGCATTCTGGGCCTCGTCGAGAATCACGAAGGAATCGTTGAGCGTCCGGCCCCGCATGAAGGCCAGCGGCGCGATTTCGATCTCGCCGCGCTCGATCAGCCGGTTCGTCCGCTCCACGTCCATCATGTCGTAGAGCGCGTCATAGAGCGGCCGCAAATAGGGATTCACCTTCGCGAACATGTCGCCGGGCAGGAAACCCAGCTTCTCGCCGGCCTCCACCGCCGGCCGCGCCAGGATGATGCGGCTGACCTCGCGCTTCGTCAGCGCGGCCACCGCCATCGCCATCGCCAGATAAGTTTTCCCCGTCCCGGCCGGGCCGATGCCGAGGACGATGTCGTATTTCTGAATTGCCTCGAGGTAGGCTTTCTGCGTGGCCGACTTGGGCACGACGAAGCGTTTCTTCGTGGCGATGGGCACGGTGCCGAGCAGCAGTTCCTTGAGCGGGGCCTCCTGCCCGCCCCGCGCGGCCTTCACGGCGAACGAGACATCGTCGGGACGCAGCTCATAGCCCTCGGCGGTCAGGGCGGCCAGTTCCTGCAGCGCCCGCTCGGCCTGCTGCACGGAAGCGGGCGCGCCGTCCAGCGCCACCTCGTCGCCGCGCGCCGAGATTTGCACGTCCAGCTCTTCTTCGATCAGTTTCAGATGACGGTCGTGGGAGCCGAACAGGCTGGCGGTGTTGGTGCCTTCTCGCAGTTTGATCTTACGCACGGATTGTCGGGCTCACGCTCCCGTTCGAGTTGTGCGAACATTTTAACAAAGCCCCCCGCCTGCAACAAGGGCGCCCACCCGCGTCAGCGAGGCGGCGGCGAGAGTGTGAACTCCTGAAAGGCCTGGCCCTGATGGCCGTCGTCCACGCCAATCCGGATTTGCTGGGGGCTCGTGACGCCTGCAGGAATCTGCCAGGTAATCTTGCCTGTACCGGCTTCGATGGTCATGCCGGCCGGCGCCGTTTCAAGCTTGTAGGTCAAGGTATCGTTGTCCGGATCCGTCGCGGTGACGGCATACTCGAACAGGCCCTGGCTGGTCAAACCACCCGGTGACGACGTGATGGCCGGCGGCCGGTTCAGCAGCACGATCGGCTCGGACACCAGAAACCGTCCGGCCCCCCCGGCGTCGTAGGGCGTGACGCCGGCGACGATCAGATCCCCTCGCGCAAACCCATCCGTCGCCTGCGTCCGTTGTTCCTGGTCCTTGGCCGGGGCGCCGAGCGATGTGCCGTTCCTCCACCATTCAAAGACATATTTCACGGGGTCGCCGTCGATGTCCGATCCCTCGACCGTGGCGCGCAGGACATCGCCCGGCTTCGCCGTGGCCGGCTCGACCGCGACGCGCGTGACGATCGGCGGCGTGTTGGCCACCTCGACGGCCTCGGTCCGAAAGACCGGACCGACCGCCCCTTTTGCATCCACCGGTGTCAGCTCGAGACTGATTCGATTGCCTCGCCTGAGCTCGCTCAACGACAACGACGGGCTCTTCTGCCCCTCCACCGGGCTGCCATCGGCCAGCCACTGCAAACGCACCGTGACCCGGTCGCCCTCCGGATCCTCCGCCGCGTGTTGTGAAGACACCGTGTCACTGCGCGTCAGGGAACTCGCCACGATGTGGGCCGATTTGATGACGGGAGGATGGTTTTCGGTGCTCTCCCCGGCGGGAGCGGAAGGCGGTGACGATGGAGACGATGCGTTTGGATCCGGTGCGGGAGATTCCTGCGAACAGCCGGTCAGCAGGCAGGCACACAGCACGACCGAAGGGATTGCAGAAACACACGGGGGGAGGGTCCGTTTTCGAACCCTCCCCTCCTTGAATGACCGTATCATCACGGCCGCAATACTAAACGAAGCACGGGACGATTGCCAGCGTCTCACTCCCGCTGGCCGACCCAGGACAGGATGTAGCTCCAGGGCACGCCGGCCGTCTTCAGGCAGGTCTGGCCGATGCTGCCGGTGCTGGACTGGATGTTGGCCGTCATCTGGCCCTGGCAACCGCCGCCGCCTGACCCGTTGGCGCCGCTGCCCTGCGCGCCCATGTGCACGGCAACACCCGACGCGAGACCGGGGTCGCCGAGTCCGGCGCGGCGCTTCACGTTGGTATTGCTGCCGACCGTCTCGGTCCCGATCACCGATTCCTTGTTGGCCGTGCCCGATTTGTAATAGAGCGCGTAGAGGAAGCTCGATCCGCTGGACGAGCACACATCGTTGACCGGCACGAAGGTCGGGAAAAAGACCAGGCCGCCGATGATCGCCGCCTGCGAGAGCGCCCGCTCGCGCGCATCGGGCAGGGTCGTGTACCACCCGTCCTTGTTTTGAATCGCGCCCACGAGCGTGTTGGAGGACCCGCTGCTGCTGTCGAAGGAATCCACGCCGGTGACGCCGGTGACCTGGCTGGTCGCGGTGCAGGTCCCGGTGCCGGTCGTCGTGCCGATCACGCACACCTCGGCGTTGGAGACGTTCATCAGATCCTTCTTCTCGCAATCCGTCGCCGTCGTCTGCGTACAGCCCGATGTCGGCACCAGGTCCTTCACGCCGAAAAAGTACTGCGTGTCGGCGTTGGTCTTGTCCGCATTGGCAAAGTACCGCCCCGTGCCCCAGTAGACCCACATCTTGTTGGCGTCATCCTGGGCCACGTTGACCGCAGCAGACACGGGCCCCACGAGATTCGCCCCGGTGCAGGACCCGGAACAGGCAAAGTCGCCCAGCAACACCGTCGGCGTCCTGACGCAACCGGCTCCGATCCCCCATCCGCAGGGATCCGTTTCCGTGCCCAGCGCCGGGTTGGTCGAGCTGGCCAGCGTCAGCCGGTAGAGTTTCCCCTTCCAGGCAGGCGCCGCGGGGCTCCCGCTGCCCTGGTTGCCGTTGCAGGGCGCAGCCGTCGCATTGCAGATCATGTTGCCGAAATAAAGAATGTCCGCCCGGTAGTCGAAATCCCTATCCACGGTCACGGCGTTCCCGAAGAGGGAACATTCGGAGTTGGGCGACGCGGCGCCGCAGGTTTTGGGCGTCGCAAACACATAGTACGTGGAATTGAGCGTGCGCGCCGTTGTGGCGGACTTCACAATGTCCACCACGTAGACCTGTCCGGTCTGGACGCTGCCGACGTCATAACCAGTCGGTCCGGACCCGGTCACCATGAACCACCGGGCATCGCTGTTCTGCGTCTTGTCTCCGCCATCCGGGCGCAGGCGCGCCATGGTGGGATACCCGAGCGTCAGCCCCATGTTGCTATCGGTGAAGACCCAGAGCAGTTTGGGGTCCAATTCGGGGTCGGTGATGTCCAGCGCGAAATAGGCGCTGCGGAACGACCGGGTGTCATCGGCGTCCACGGAGTCCCCGTCGTAGTTGAAGTCCGCCGTCACGCTGAGGTTCGTCCCGCCGGTGTTGCAGTTGGCGCAACTTCCTCCCAGCCGGAAGGACCCGATGAGGATCGTCCCCCAGCCGTTCGGATGCGAGGTGCCGCTCCCCTGCCCCGTCACGCAGTTCGGCGTGGTCGGCGCGCCGGCGCTGCCGTCGCAGAAGATGCGGGCGTCCGTGATCTTCGGTTTCTGATCCACGTAGTACACGTGCTGGTAATCCCCCTGCGTCAGGAACTTGAGCTGCGGGAGCAGTTCCTGGGGGATGAAGGCCCACAGTTCGTGGCCGGCCACCGGCGTATTGGTCACGAACGGCGCGGTCACCTTTTGCGTGGTGAACCAGCCGTGCTCGACCGCCGTCGTGGTCGTGGGGTCGTCGCCCGGATTGTAGAAGCCGACGTTGAAGGCGTGCAGCATGCCGTCGTTGGCCCCGACGTAGGCGACCTGCCGGCGATCCTTGTAGGCCTGGAAAAACGCCGAGTAGCTGAGGTCCCCGTAGAGGACGTCGAACCGCTCGCGCGGCGCCCCCACGACGGTCGGCGTCGAATGAATCGTGTCGCCGTACCGCCAGGTTTTGGTCGCTCCGCCGACGGTCAACTCGCGGTTGCGGTACCCCGTCACCGTCCCGCCGCGGATCCACGTGATGATCTTGCCCCCTTCCGTGGAGTCGGCCGCCCGCAAGTAGGGCCTCAGTCTCGCCTCGTTGGCTGAGGTGAACGCATACTGCTCGCCGGAGTCCACCACGCCGTCGTTGTCGAGATCCAGCCAGGTCTGAATATTTCGAGGAAGCGTCACCTCGTCCCGCTCGGCCAGTTTCTTGCCCGCTTCCCAGATCGGCTTGATGTCCTTGAGGGCGATGGTGCCCACCACCGTGGGGGTGGGGGGGCTGTCGGCCAGGCCGTCTCCGTCCGGAGAGGGCGACGTGTCCGCGTAGAGATCGACATCGACCGCGCCCGTGCCCGTGTTGTATCTCGTCTTGAGGATCTTGTCGTTTTTATAGATCAGCCTTCCGTCCCCGTCGGTGTCCTCGCGCAGGTTGCCGAAGGTATCGAGGAAGAGCGCCTGGGTGTAGCCGATCCAGTACACATTGACCAGCCCTTCCGTGACCTTGGGGAAGAAGAAGGACTGGTAGAGCGCGCCTTCACCGGTGGTCGAGGTGGCCAGGACCGACAGCGACGTGCCGGAGGTGCTCCGCTGGAGAATGCTGGCCAGGGTCTGTGTCAGCTTGTCCTGCATGTCGTCCACATTCGACGATTCAAAAAAGGTGTCCGGATAGCCGTCCGCGCCTGCCGCGCCCGTGGAATTGTTGACCTTGTCGTACTCGCCGACCTCTGGAATGCCGTTGCCGTTGACGTCGTCGAAGCCGCCCAGCTTGGCCGTCTGCATCAAAATTTCACGGCCGGCAATGTTACCGAAGGTAAAGAAGGTATAAATCGTGACATTCTGCGTGCCGGCGATGTCGTGTCCCGCCACGTTGATGACCGGAATCGTCGCCTGGCGCAGGTCCACCGTATGGGCCCAGTAGGCCACGTCATCGAGATAGTGCGAGCCGCTCGATGCATAATCGGTCTTGTGCTCGCCGAGCAGCGTCGCAGGCGGCGTGCCTTCGTTCGTGTTGCAGGTCCCATTGGGTGCATGGATCGTCCCGCTGCCGCCGGTGCAATGCGTGCCATGCTTCCCATGAGCATAATCTTGTAGCGCGGCCGGGACGCCCGTGTCCGAGGTCGGCTCGCCGTCGGTGAGGACGATGATGAAGGTCTGGCAGCAGGAGACCTGCGCGGAGGGGCTCGCCCAGGCCGGCGAATGGTTGCCGCCGAAAAAATAGGGATCGCGGCCGCAGGCGCTGGCAATATAGTTCTGTGGACTGGCGGTCGGGCAGGTTTCGCTGCCGGTCAGGGCGGTGATCTCGGAGCCGCCGATGCCGCCCACGCCGCTCGACTGGAAGGCCACGCCGTTGGATGTCCCTCCGGAAAAGGCGATGGGCCATTCGTAGGCTGCACTATGAAGCGAGGAGTTGATCTGGGCGATGTACCGGGACCCCTCGTACAGCGACTCGGACAGCGGCGTGTTGGTCGCCGGGTAGGTTTCCTCCAAGCCATCCACCATGGCGGCCGTGTTGGTCGTGAAGGTCTCGACCGTCGCTCCGTTGAAGTCAATGGACTGACGGGCGCCGATGCCGACCAACACGCGGCCGCCCTGGCTGTCGCTGCTGAAGACTTCGAGTCCGAACCGGGCCTGGGTGCCGACCTGCTGGATCACCCCTGTCGGCTCGCCTTCATGGTGCGCGATACGGACCGGGCGATCGGTTTCGTTCCACCCATCGCCGTTCTCCGGGCAGGTTGTCCCGCTATCGTCGTCAATACAGATATCCCCGCTGCTCTGAATATTGAAGTAGAGAGTACTGGTAAAACCGCCAGGATAGTCGGAACTCGGAATACGGCCGACATAAGTATTATTGCCCACACCGGCGTTGTACCCGACTGAGGACTGCTCGTTGCTCGTGCCGGCACTCTGCACCTTGACCGTCGGAACGCTCGGGGTGCCGTAGGGCTTGCAGGTCCCGTCGGCATTGCGCGTGGGTACCGCCGAGGGGTGGTAGCAGTCCCCGCCCATTAGCGCCTTCTTCACCGCATCGGCCCGCCGGAACGTGACCCAATTGAGAAAATTGCCGTCATAGTAACTCGTGCAGGGCGCATTGAGCGTGGCCTTGGCGGGGAGCTGGGTCGAGGTCCCCGGTTCCGTCGACTCGAACCGCGAGTCGCCGGCGCTCCACCGGTAACACTTCATCGTATTGAAGTAGCCGGCGTATTCGGTCGTCGCCGTGAAGGTTGCGACGGGGGTCGAAGGGACACCGCAGTTCACCGCGGCAGCCGTGTCGCAGGCGCGGTTGCTCATGCTCCCCGAGTTGTCCACCAGCAGGAGCACGTTCGGGATCGAGTTGGCCGCCACGAACGGCGGGACCGCCGCGTAGGTGCTGTTGAGAACGGCCGCGCGGGTGCTGTCCCCGACGACCCACAGTCCTGTGATGATCGCCAGCGTCACCGAGAGGATCGCTCTGCATACGCATGTCATGGCTGGTTCCCTCCGTGTCTCTATCGTGAGTCTGCTCCGCGACGAACGTCTCCGCTTCCCGTTATTTCCCGTTATTTCGGCAACACCCGGATCAGCAGATCGATCTGCCCCTTCGTCAGATGGTATTGCACCTCGTCGCCTCTTTTAAAATCCTTCCATTCCAGCGGCCGCTCTTCATCATCCCCGAACACGATTTTAAGATGAAAGGCATGGTCCGCGCCGCTGATCTCGGCCGACTTCTCGTGCTTGGCGGTGAGCTGCCCGGACTTCATGCCCGTCTTGGGAATGTGCACTTCCGGCAACTCTTCCTGCGCCGTCACACTGACGGCCGGGCCGCCGGACAGGAGCAGCGCCAGGAGCGCGGCCCCGACGACACCCCGCGTCCAACCTGTGTGTATCGTGCCGTTCATGGATCGCATCTGTGTTCCTCCGTGAGGCTGCATGGCCTCCTCCTAGATTTTCCGCAAACAGCCGTCCGACACCGGTTTGCAGGCATAGACGGCCTTGATCCTCGACTGGATATTGCTGGACGGATTCCGGGCCAGGCAGGTGATCTGATAGAGAATTTCCGTTCCGCCGGCCGCCGACCCGCTGCCGAGCCCCTCGTAGCCCTGAATCATCAGCGTTGAATTGCCGGCGCCGGCCTTGGAGTGCAGCCGGTCAATGTCACCCTGCACGACGAAATTGTTCATGGTGAGCGCCGGGGTCGGCAGGCCGAGGTTGAAGTTCGGATAGGTGCCCGGCAGGGCGTCCCCGAAATTCTCGTACCCGGCCACGCCCAGGACCTCCTTCAAGAGGTCTCCCCCATTCGCGGCCGGCACCGGACCGGCCGGAGCGGCGCTGTCCAGCAACGCATCCGGGACCTTGCTGTCGCGGATGGTGAACTCGATCGTATGCACGGCGACGTTCAGGCACGATTCGGCCGCCACGGACGCCGCCTCGCCGGCCCTGACGAAACTGGCGATGCGGTTCTCCACCCCCGTGACCGTCAGCGAGGCGATGCCGATGACCGTCATGACCATCAGCAGGAGCAGGGTCGTCAGCAGGGCCACGCCCTCCTGGCCGGCCGATCGGCGTGGTCTCTGGTTCGGATATGCGTTCATGCCGCCCCCTTCATGCTCGTTCAAAAGAGCCCCATGTTCTTGAGTTGCACGACCCGCGTCAGCACGCGGTGCTGCGTTTGCGCGTAGGCCGACAGGGCCGTCTGCGTTCCGAGATCGCCGGCCACGAACACGCCGGCCGCATGGTTGTGATCCTGGATGACCAGCGGCGCCGGCGTCAGAATGGCCGTGGCCTTGCTCACATCCTCCCCCTTCATCCTCGTGCGCACCTGACGGGCCACCACGGTCACCTGCGCCGTCCGGATGGTCTTGGGCAGGAACGCGCCGGCGTTCCAGGCGCTGTTGGACACGAAATCCCCGGCGTCAAACTGGTTCGCCGTTCCGCCGACCTGATCGTCGATCACGCCGTCTTCGTTTCCCACGCACCCGTCGCAGGCATAGGCCACTTGCAGATCCTCGATGCCGTCCACCACGGGCACGCAGAGGGGGCCCGCCTGCGCATTGGTGCAGGGCGGTGTCCCCCGCACCAGGCAGGGCAGGGAGCCGCCGCACAGCGGCTGTTCCGTCGCCGCATTGCTACCGGCATGGATGACCCGGTACATGACGCATTTCAGCCAGTAGACCTGCGTCCCGACCGGCATGAAGGCGCCCTTGGGAAGCGTCACGGTCGAGCTCAGCGTGAGCCGGTCTACCGCGTATGCCGAAACCGTGCCGGTGTAGTAGCCGGCAATGGAGATCAGCGGCGTCACGTACGGCACGCTCGTCGCGAATCCATCGGCTACCGCCATCGCCACGGAGCCGGCCTGCAAATCGACCAGCGCGGTCGCCGGAGCCGAATCAATCTGCGTCGCCAGGGTGGACAGGGACACCGGTATGATCATGCTGATCGAATCCGGCCCCGTGTCGGCGCCCAGCGGGTTGTTGTCTCCCGGAAGGATCCCGTTCACGCCGCAATTGCCGATGCCGGGCGGCGCCATGGTCTGCGAATTGAAGCCGGCGTCCTTGAGATCCGCCGCGATGAGCTCCATCGCGATGCGGGCGTTCTGCTGCGTTTGCGCGGTTTGCTCGTTGATGCTCTGGGTCTGCTGGCTGCTGTAGAGCACCGAAAAGGCCCCCAGCGTCAGGAAGGTGCCGATCGCGAGGGCCACCATCACTTCGATGAGCGTGAAGCCGCGCTCGCGCGTGGAGCCGTGTATGCACGCCATGCCGTTCATGAGATTCATCCCAAGCTCACGATGTGGGTCATCGTCAGCGGCGTAATCATCCCCGTCCATCTGATCGTGACCGTCACTTGCCACTCATTCAAGCTCGCGGGGCCGGTGGTTGCCACGCTCACGGTCCCGCGCACGCTGGGCAGCCTCGCAGCCACCAGCCGGGTTCTCCACTGGGCGCAGTCTCCGGCAGCCATCTGCGAGGTCCCCGGGCATGTGGCGCTGGCGGACGACACATCGATGCCGTTGTACGCCGTGACATTCTTCGGGTTGTATTCGATGCGCTCGATCATCTCCACCGCCAGATTCGTGGCAACGGTCAATTCGTTCGCGTCCACGTTTTTGTTGAGCGCCATCTCCTGCATGGCCGCCAGGCCCAGCATGCCGACCGCCAGCACGACGAGGGCGGTCATCACTTCCAGCAGCGAGAATCCCTCGTGACCATCCAGCCGTGTCATGCCCTTTCGCTCCATGGTTCTGCAGCCGCAATCCCTGCCTGTTTCATGCCGTCACGGACACGCCGGCGCGAGGCAAAACTTGGATTTTCCGCCCGCCCCGACGTTGATGGAATAGATCTTGCCCTTGGTGTTCGTCAGGGTCAGGATTTGCGTGTTCCCTCCCACGTGCAGGCCGTAGGCATTGAATTGCACGCGGGGCGCCACCGGCACGCCCGCTCCCGGCGAGAAGGTGACCTGGACCACTTCGGTGCTCAACGGTTGAGTCAGCACCATGGCTCCGGTCGAACTGGTGACCTGGATGCCGATCGGGACGCTGGATGTCCCGTTCACCGTCACGTCCGTTCCGCTGACGGCCGTCCCGGAACCTGCGAGTTGAATCGTCATCGTCGAGCCCTGACTGAGCGCCGAAACCCTGGCAAGATTGATCGCGGTGAACAGGTCGGTTGTCGCCTCCCTGAGCCGGGTCGTGGGCAGGGCCGACCGATAACTGAGCACAGCCAGGGTGCTGGCCAGTGCGAGGACCGCCATCACGATCGACAATTCAACGACGGTAAAGCCACCCTCGCCCCGCGACTTCGATCTGCCTCGCACCGCACGCCTCCGATTCATCTGTTCTGTCGGATGATCGAGCAAGGATTGTGCCGATTGAACGATCATGTGCAACGTTGCTAAGCCCTTGATTGCTGGCGCCACCCTGCTGGGCGGCACGGTGCAGTAGTATACCTCCGTGGCTGGTAAGTGCCAAGTGATGACAATTTTTGTCCGTCCGTGCTTAAGTCCTCTCTACTCCGTACTTTTCCAGCCATGACCCTGATGCCGGATAGACCAGCGGGAGGCCGGGGAGCAACCCGGCCTGGAATTCATCGTTGAACCACACTTCGAGCTGCGCATCGGTCCCGGATGCCTGCTCGATCGCACCGCCGACGATGACCGCTCCATAGATCCGTGCATTTCTGTCCAGTACAAGGCTGCCCGGCGTCACCAGCGAGCCATGTAGATTGATACCGCCCAGTTGAACGGGCTCCGTCGCTTCCGGACTGCGGGCAGGCATGGCCTGTCCAGAGCCTCCAGGTGCGAATCGCACATTGGCGTTCACGACAAACAGTCCCTCCATGTAATCGGCATCCAGAACCAGCGTCCCCAGGTTATCGGCTCTCGGCGGAGCTTGGTCAAGCGTGTCCACGAAGACAAGCCCGTGAGGGTCGCCGACGACCGTGGAACGAAACGCGTCGGTGGCCGTCACGCCGAGTCCCGGTTCAATCCGGCCGCCACGATACAGCAGCCCGTCCGGGCCTCTGACATAATAGGTGCCGTCCTGCAGGGCCGCCTTTTTCAGAGTCTGATAATCCCAGCGGTCCAGCTGAAGGCCCGGCGAGGGCTCCTGATGGATGTGCACGTTCGCCGGCATTGCCACGGAGTCTGCCTGTTGAGGAGCGAAGAACGTCGTGCCTCCGACAAACAGGTCGAACCAGCGGTCTTCGCGAAATTCCATGTCGGCATAGATCTGCCCCGTCACAGCCGCCAGGCCGGCCTTGGCGGGAATATCGCGGACCGCTCCCAGCCGAACGTCGCCGTTGACCACAAGATCGCCCCAATGAACGGATATCGGCAGCGGTTTCGCTCCAGCCTGCACCGGCCTGTTGACGCCGATCTGCACGCCGGCTCGAATCGGCGGCAGTTGCGCGGCACCGAACTGGATCGCCAGGGTGCGCGTCAGGCGGCGCGCTTGCGCCGTGACCTGCACGGTGCAGAGCAGGCCGGGACGCGATGGTCCGTAGACGGCCAGCCGCGTGATCCGGCCCATGGCGCCCAGCGCACGGAACCATCCGCTGGAGGGATCGTTCAGCAGCCGATCGTCCGCCGGCCGGGCCGCATCGTAAAGCAGGTCCGGCCTGCCTTCCGTCCCGGTGAACCGGGATTGTCCGGCGGCGTCGAAAAACGACGGGCTGCCATCGGAGCCCGGCTGCCGTTTGACGAGCAACGCGCGCGCAGGCCCCGCGGGCACCGACGAAGGATCGTGGAACCACCGGATGACCAGATCGGTGCCGGCCTCGGCGAGGTGCCGCGCCACCGCCTCGTCCTTTGCCGCTGCCCCGCTTTCGATCTCCTGAGCCGCCACGTTCAGCGAGACCGTCGCCAGCATGGACAGGATGATGCTGATCAGCACGGCGCCGATCAGCGCCGAGCCCCGTTCCGTCCGTCTATCGTTCATATCCTCCTCCTTCTTATAATGATCGCGCGGAGCGCCGGCCACATCACCGCCCGCGAAATCCGACCTCCCGCACCACGGCATTCTTGCTCTGTCCAGCCTCGGCTTCGATCCGGACGCGGGCCGCGCGTGCCGGATCGGTCGTCGGCGCGCCGTCCCGGTCGAAGTAGCTGAGCTGAAACCGCGCGATCTCCCCGGTCAACGGATTCGCGCCGCCGTCCACCTCGCGCATCACACGGGCCGGCCCGCTTCGATCCGTTTTCAGGTAATACCGAGTACGGTTGGTGACGCGCACGTGGCTGCCCGCCTCGAAATCGCGCCCCAGCGGCGCCGCCACCCTCAGCAGCGCCTTTCGCCCGTCCCACGCCAGCCGGCCTGCTGCGCAATGCTCCCGATCGCACACCAGAATCCGCTTCCCCTTCGGCCAGCCGGCTCCGTTGGCGACCGGCAAATCTTGCTGAACGGACGAGACCCGGTCCGTGAGCGTCGTCACCAGCCCGCCGAGGTTCGCGGTAAACTCGATCTCTGTCGGACCGGCGATGGAGAGCGGCGCCTCCGACGGGGAGGCTCCGGCATCGATCGTTCGCAACTCGTCCTCCAGCACCTTGAGCCCGATCCGCAGATCCTGCGCCTGCGCGGCCGCCACATGCTGCTTCGAAAGCCGTCGTTCGAAATGCTCGAGCGACTGGAGCGTCGCGGACAGGACCACCGCGCCCGCGGCCAGCGCGATCAGCACCTCCGGCAGGCAGACGCCCCGGCAATTTCCGGTCAGCCGGCGGTTCATCTCGTTCCCAGATAACCCGGGTTGGCCCGCAGCGTCCCCAGCGTCACCTCGCGCCATTGGCCCCGCCCGGCCTGATAGCGCGCGCTGGCTGTGATGACCGCCGATCCCCAGGTCTGAACCGGACCGGTCCGGTCCGGCTGCACGGTCCATCGGAGCATGATGCCCTCCCGCTCGACCGTCGCCGTGTAGAGGCCGTCGCCCGCCTGCTCGTCGGGAGGCCGGCCGTCATCCTGCATGGTGACTTCGACACGGCCGTCCCCATCCAGATCGTCCGTGAGCAGCGCGTTCCATGGTGTCGCGCGCTTGGCTTCCAGGCGGGATTCCACCAGCGCCAGCGCGCGGGTGCCGGTGGCGCCATGACGCAACCCGTGATCCGACCACTGGAACGCGCTCATCGCCCCGAGGATCCCGAACGCCAGCACGATCATGGCTATCATGACCTCGATCAGGCTGAATCCGGTTTGCTGGGATGCTCTCGCCATGCGCTGCCTCCGGTGATCGCGCCTGTCGCCGCTCACAGCTGCGATACCCGGCCGATGAGACTGACCGTGAGGTGCCACCGCTCCTGCTGGCGGTTTGCGAGCGTGACGGTGGTGGGCGATGCCGCGCGGCCGCTCGGATAAAAGATGATGTCGGAGCCGTTCGACAGGCGCGCGACCGTGACACCCTTGTCTCGAAAATCATATTCCCGGATCGGCCGCCCCGGCGCGGCGACCGTTTCGACCCGCATCGTGGCCGTCCCCGGCTCGAGCACGACGCGGATGTGTTCCCGCCGCATGATCGCCAGATACCGGGCGGCGCGAAGCTCCTGGGCCAGTTCCGTCGACACGACGCGACCGCGCTGTTTCACAGTCGCCGCCATCAAGCCCGCTCCCGTGAGCGCCGTGATCGTGATCACCAGCGCCATGACCATGATGATCTCCGTCAAACTTTTTCCCTGCTCGTTCATCGTGTCCTCCTTGTGATGGATGTGTGCGATTGCCTCTCTGTCTTTGACTTGCCGTGTCATATTCCAAGTCTCGTGCCGGAATGATCGGACTGCTGCGTGCCGCCACGCCCGACAAAGAACTGCGTCTAACCGGCTGTTCTCTCAGGAGGAACGACGGCGCGACGGAGACCTCGGCCACTTCGCGCGATGGAGTTGCGGGGACGCCGGCGCGCGGGTCAGATACAAGCGATCATCGGTTTGGATACAGGACGAAGACCGAAGGGGAGAGGACAAACTTCAGGGGATCAGCAGGCTCACATACCAGGCTTTCAGATCGTTGAAGAAAAACATTGCCACAACCGCGCCCAGGGCCAGGAACGGGCCGAACGGAAGATATTGATCGCGCCGCAGCCATTTGAGCGCAATCAGGAACAGTCCTGTGACTGCGCCGACAGATGCGCCAACCATCACGGTCAGCAACACCGGCTCCCAGCCCAAAAACGCACCGACCATCGACAGCAACTTGATGTCGCCGCCGCCCATCCCCTCCTTCCCGAACAGATAGGGACTGATCCAGGCCATGAACCAGAGGAGTCCGCCTCCCAGGAGCAGGCCGAGCACCGAGTTGAGCAGGCCGGTGGGCAGGACCGTGGCCGCGCAGAGCACGCCCAGCGGAATGCCCGGCAACGTGATGCGATCGGGAATGATCTGATGATCGAAGTCGATGAACGTGACGACCAGCAGGGCCGAGAAGAACAGGGCGTAGGCAGCGGCGGGCCAGCCGGGGCCGAATTGCTGCACGATCAACAGATAGCCAAGTCCGTTCGCCGCTTCGACGAGCGGATACCGGAACGGGATCGGCGCGCGGCAGGCCCGACAGCGCCCCCGCAAGAGAAGGAAACTCACAATCGGAATGTTGTCGTATGGAGCGATCCGGCCGCTACAGGCCGGGCAGCGCGACGAGGGCCAGATGATGGACTCCTGCCGTGGCAGGCGGTGGATGCAGACGTTCAGGAAACTGCCGATCATGGCCCCGAACAGGCCCACGACGACGTATAGGAAAATGTCGGGCGGCACGCCGGCATTGTAGCCAGTTTGGGGATTCCTCGCCACTGCGCCCTGCTTTCCCCTATCTTTCCGCCTTCTTCCAGCCTTTTGCCATCCTGCCGATCGGCGGATATAATTTGGAAGCTTGCGTGAAGAGATGGCAACCCGCGCGAGGTGCCGCGCAAAATCAGGAGGAGCTGTTCAGATGAAGGGATCTGCCGTGGCCGTGATGAGTCCTCCGCGCAATCTGAAATCTTCGACCGCCTCGTCGCCGCCGAAGAGACGTCCCGAATCGTTGACGGGCCGGGAGCAGGAAATCCTGGAACTGATCTGGTCGGGATTGAAGAACCGCGAGATAGGCCAGCAGCTCACCATCAGCGTGAAAACGGTTGAAGCACACCGCGCCAACATGATGAAAAAGGTCCGCGTGTCGAACACCGCGCAGTTGCTCAAGGCAGCCATCCAGGACGGCCTGCTCAAAATCCGCTAGCCCCCGGTTCTCTGGCGAACCGCCTCAAATAAGACAATCGCCGCCGCCGCCGAAACGTTGAGAGACGCGACGCGTCCGTGCATCGTGATTTTGGCGCGGTCGTCGCATTTGTCCAGCACGCCGGCACGAACTCCCTTGCCCTCCCCGCCCAGGACCAGTGCCACCGGTCCTTTGAGATCCAGTGCCGTGTAGGATTTCTCCGCCGAGGGATCCAGCGCGTAGACCCAGATGTTCCGCTCTTTCAGTTGTTCGATGGTGCGGGAGAGATTCGTCACGCAGGCCACCGGCAGATGTTCCACCGCGCCGGCGGATGCCTTGGCCACGGTTCCCGTGAGCCCGACCGAGCGGCGCTCCGGAATTACCACGCCATGCGCGCCGGCCGCTTCCGACGTCCGCAGCACCGCGCCGAGGTTGTGCGGATCTTCGACGCCATCCAGCAGCAGCACCAATGCCGGCTGGTTTTTCTTGAGCGCAGTCTGGAGAATGTCTTCCAATTCGGCATAGGCCTTCGCTCCGGCAAAGGCAACGACGCCCTGATGACGTCCGGATGGCACCAACCGGTCCAGCGCCTGCCGCGGTTCGATGCGGACCGGCACGCCGGCCGCACGGGCGAGTTGAACAAGTGATTCGAACTGCCGGTCCGTATGGACGACGGCCAGCCGGCGCAGCGGCCGCGCGCCGGAACGCAGCGCTTCCTCCACCGCGTGCAGGCCGAAGATGATCTCGCCGGACTCACCGCTTCCAGCGGGTGGTTCCGTCGGGCCGGTCTTCCAGCGTGATTCCCTGCGCGGCCAAGGCTTGTCTGATTTCATCCGCTCTCGCAAAATCCCTCCGTTTTTTGGCTTCGCTCCGTTCCGCAATCAGTCGCTCGATCTGCTCGTCCGTAGGACCATGTATGCCAACCTCAGAAAGATCAACATGAAATTGCCATTGCTCTAATTGAAACAACCCCAGAACGGAACCAAGAGAACGGAACAGCTTATTGCGAGCCCGTTTCCTGGCGTTGGTCGAGAGTCCCGCCGCAAGTAATTTGTTTACTTGACCTCGAAACCCCTGCAGCGCTGCAACTGCTCCTGGGGTATTGAAGTCATCGTCCATCGCTTTTTTAAAAGCAGTAACAGTTCCTTCAATGGCGGCTGTAAGTTTCGCATCGACTGGACGATTCGTCTTAGCCGGTTCTTTCAGCCGGTTGAATAGGTCATAAAATCCGTCCAAGGCATACTTGGCTTCCCTTAAACCTTGATCGGAAAAATCTAAAGGGCCGCGATAATGATTCGTCAACAGGTAATAGCGAAGTATCTCTCCGGTCATCTCCTCAGGCCATTCCGACTTTGTAAAGATTTCTCGGATTGTGAAAAAATTCCCCAGCGACTTGGACATCTTTTCCTGGTTGATCTGCACAAATCCGTTGTGAATCCAGTAGCGCGCGAATTCCTTGCCGGTCGCAGCGCTGGACTGGGCAATCTCGTTCTCGTGGTGAGGGAAGATAAGGTCCATTCCTCCGCCATGAATATCGAATGTCTCTCCGAGGTACTTCATGGACATGGCCGAGCACTCGATGTGCCAGCCGGGCCGGCCCTGTCCCCAGGGACTCTCCCAGGCCGGTTCGCCCGGCTTCGCGCCCTTCCACAGGGCGAAATCCATCGGATGCCGCTTGCGCTCGTCCACTTCGACGCGGGCCCCGGCTTGCATGTCGTCGAGTTTGCGCTTGGAGAGCCGACCATATCCTGAGTACTTGGCCACTTCAAAATACACATCTCCATCCACCCGATAGGCCGCCCCCTTCTTCACCAAGGTCTTGATCAAACGAATGATATCGTCCATATGTTCTGTGGCTTTAGGTTCGACGGAGGCCTGGCGAATGCCCAGTTTTCCCATATCTTCGTAATAGGCCCGAATATATTTATCTGTAATCGTGTCGCAGCTCTCATGCTCCTCGTTCGCCCGCTTGATGATTTTGTCATCAACATCCGTGAAGTTCTTCACAAACTTGACGCGGTAGTCTGAAAACTCTAAATGACGACGCATGACGTCAAAGACCAAGGCGCTTCTTGCATGCCCCAAATGGCAATAGTCATAGACTGTCACGCCGCAGACATACATCTTGACCGTGCCGGCCTTGAGCGGTGTGAGCTCTTCCTTCCGACCGGTGAGCGTGTTGTAGATCTTCAGCATAGTTCGCCTGCGCTTACGAACGGCGTCGTTCGATCAGCGCTTCCCACTCCCGCAATTGCTCCATCGCCTCGTGGTGCGTCACGTCCAGATGAATCGGCGTGAGCGTCACGAACCCGCGCCGCAACATTTCATGATCGGAGTCTTTCTGCCGCGACCATGAGATGCGCGTGCCGGCGATCCAATAATACTTTCTTCCGTGGGGATCCGTCTTCTCGATAATCGGCTCGTCGAATCGCCGCCGGCTGAGCGCGGCGACCCGGACCCCGGCGATTGTGGCCTTCGGCCGGTCCGGCACATTGACGTTCAGGAGGGTTTCGGCGGGCAGCCCGTACTTCAAGACCATCCGCGCGGCACGCGCCGCATAGAAGGCCGCCACGTCGTGTCGAAAGGTCTTGCCGGTTTCCTGGGACACGGCGATGGAGGGAATGCCCATGATCGTGCCTTCCAGCGCCGCGGATACGGTTCCCGAATAGGTCACGTCGTCGCCCAAGTTGACTCCCCGGTTGATGCCCGAGACGACCAGCGCCGGCGTCCCGCGCAGCAGTTTCTTCAGGGCCAGATTGACGCAATCGGTCGGCGTGCCGTTGATCGCAAAGACGCGCGGCTCGACGCGCATGATGCGCAGCGGCTTGTGCAGCGTCAGCGCGTGGGCGGCGGCCGTGCGCTCGCGATCCGGCGCCACCACCCAGACCTGCCCCAGCGGACGCATGGCCCGCGCCAGCGCATGCAGGCCCGGCGACGCGATGCCGTCATCGTTGGTGACGAGGATTTTTATCAATTGAGATCCATAAAAAATAAAAGCTGCCGGGGGCAGCTTAAGAGAAGACAGAATCAGGAACGTGGAAACCGCACTGGAGGCGTTTACTGCAGCGTCCTCTAAATTTAAGGACGCTGCACCTCACGGGCGCGGGGTGGTCGGGGCGGCGGGATTTGAACCCACGACCACTCGCACCCCAAGCGAGTGCGCTACCAGGCTGCGCTACGCCCCGACTCCACCACAGCTACGATTCGTACGATTCGAGAAGTTTCAGAATGGCGCGGAGGTCTCCCCGGATGCGCTTGGCCACGTCACGCGGATTGGCTTTCCGTTTCCCGTGGCGGCCTCGGCGCGTCCAAAACCTCTGGAGCCCGGCAATCGTGTGCCCCTCTTCGTACAACATGCGCTTGATTTCCAGCACCGTTTCGACGTCCCGCTGGAGATAGAGCCGCTGATGCCCACGGCTTTTTTGCGGCTTGAGAAAGCTGAATTGTGATTCCCAGAACCGCAGGACATAGGGCGGCAGCTTTGCAATCTCACTGACTTCACCGATCTTGTAGAAGATTTTACTGCCCAGTTTGGGCTCAGCCATCGCCAGCCCTCACACGTCTTGGGCCTAGGAATTGACGTACTTCTTAAATACCTGACTGGGACGGAATGTCACTACTCGGCGGGGCGTGATACCGATCTCCTGGCCCGTTCGTGGATTGCGACCTTTTCGAGGACCTTTGCTGCGCACGACGAAATTTCCGAACCCTGCGATTTTGATGGATTCTCCCTTGTGGAGGACGTTCTTCATCAAATTCAAGACAAATTCCACGATGTCGGCGGCTTCTTTTTTAGAAACCCCAACTTTTTCATAGATTTCGTTCGCGATGTCGGCTTTTCTCATGCCGTCCCTCCAGACTCGTATGCCGGGCAGCCGTTCCTCCGGCCATTCTTTCAGGAAAGTCCCAGTCAATTTTTACGATAAATTACGTGAGGTTAGGGACCGTGTCAAGGGATTTCCTGAGCCCAAATGATATGTGGTGCCTAACGGTCTTTCGGCAGAAGCTTGTATTCGATGCTGTCGGCCAGGGCCTGCCAGCTGGCTTCCATGATGTTCTCCGACACGCCGACTGTTCCCCATTTTTCCTTGTGGTCGCCCGACTCGATCAGAACGCGCACCTTGGACGCCGTGCCGTGGCTGGCCGCCAGCACGCGCACCTTGTAATCCAGCAGCTTCACTTCCTTGAGCTGGGGATAAAACTTCTCCAAAGCCTTGCGCAGGGCATGGTCCAGCGCATTGACCGGCCCGCCGGTTCCTTCGGCCGACGTATGCTGAACGATATCACCGACCTTGACCGTGACTGTCGCCTCGGAAGTCGGCACCGCATCGGCGTCCCGCTTTTCCACCACGATACGGAAGCCGAGCAGTTGAAACGACGGCTTGTGCCGGCCCACCGCCTTGCGCGTCAGCAACTCGAGCGAGCCTTCCGCGCCTTCGAACTGATAGCCTTCGTTTTCGAGATCCTTGAGCCTCGCGAGCAACTCCTGCAGCTTCGGGTTGTCCCTGGACAATTTGATCCCGTAGGTCTCGACTTTTTCCAGCAGGCCGCTCCGGCCCGTGTGGTCAGACACGAGCATCCGCTGCCGGTTGCCGACCTTTTTGGGAATCACGTGCTCGTAGGTCGCCGGATTTTTCTGGACCGCATGGATGTGCACCCCGCCCTTGTGGGCGAAGGCGGAATCGCCGACATAGGGCTGGTGCTTGTCCGGCACGAGGTTGGCGATTTCTGCCACGAAGTGTGAGACTTCCCGCAGCCGCGCCAGATGTTTTTCCCCGAGCGCCCGCCGCTTCATCTTCAATTCGAGGTTCGGCAGGATCGAGCAGAGATTGGCGTTGCCGCACCGCTCGCCGATGCCGTTGATCGTCCCCTGCACCTGCACGACGCCGGCGGCGAGCGCGACGAGCGAGTTGGCGACGGCCATCTCGCTGTCGTTGTGCGCATGGATGCCCAGCGGCATCTTGCACTCCCGCTTGACCGCCGCGCAGATCTCGCGGATCTCCCACGGCATTGTCCCGCCGTTGGTGTCGCAGAGAATCACGCGCTCGGCCCCCGCCTTCACCGCCCGCTGCAAGGTCTTCAACGCGTAGTCCGGATCGGCCTTGTAGCCGTCGAAGAAATGCTCGGCGTCGTAAAATACACGCCGGCCCTTCTCCTTCAGATAGGCGACGGAATCCTCGACGATCTCCAGATTCTTGGCCAGCGAAATGCCCAGGGCGTCCGTCACGTGCAGGTTCCAGCTCTTCCCGAACAGCGTGATCGTGCCGGTGCCGGCCTCCAGCAGGGCCTGCATATTGGCGTCCTTCTGGACCGGATTGCTGGCTTTCCGCGTGGACCCGAAGGCGATGATGGTCGCGGACTTCATCGGCAGGGTCTTGATCATCCGGAAAAATTCGATGTCCCTCGGATTGGCGCCCGGCCATCCGCCCTCGATGTACTGGACGCCCAGCTCGTCGAGCTTTTGCGCGACACGGACCTTGTCCTCGGCCGAGAAGCTGACGTCCTCGGCCTGCGCCCCGTCGCGCAGGGTCGTGTCGTAGATCTCGAGAGAAGGCGCGAGGCGCGAGGCGTGGGACACGACCTCCGACAGGTTCGTGTGCCCCGAGCCTCGTGCCCCGTGTCTCGTGCCTGCTTTTTTGCGTTTCACGTCTCCGCCTATGCCTTTGAGGCCTTTCCGTCCAGGCCGAACGCCTTGTGCAGCGCGCGCATGGCCTGTTGCAGATACTTCTCCTCAATCACGCAGGAGATTTTAATCTCCGACGTGCTGATCATCATGATGTTGATGCCTTCCTTCGACAGCACCTCGAACATCTTCGCCGCCACGCCCGAATGGGTCCGCATGCCGACGCCGACCAGCGAGACCTTGGCGATGGATTCCGTGACCGCCACCGATTTGGCGGCGATGTCCCTGGCGATGCGCTTCACCAGCGGCGTCGCCTTTGGCAGGTCCGCGCGCGGGATCGTAAAGGACATGTCGGTCAGCGAGGCCTGGCTCACGTTCTGGATGATCATGTCCACGATGACGTTCGCCTCCGCAATGGGGCCGAAGATCCGCGCGGCAATCCCGGGCCGGTCCGGCACGCCTACGATCGTCACCTTGGCCTGATTGCGGTCGCCGGTCACGCCGGAGACCGACACCCGTTCCATATCCGCATCTTCTTTGACCACGAGCGTTCCCTTCCCTTCTGTGAAGCTGGATTGCACCTCGAGCGTCACGTTGAATTTTGCGGCAAATTCGACCGACCGGCTCTGCAGCACCTTGGCGCCCAGGCTCGCCAGCTCGAGCATTTCCTCGTAGGAAATTTTGTCCAGCCGCCGGGCCGCGGGCACGACGTTCGGATCGGCCGTATAGACGCCGTCCACGTCCGTATAAATGACGCACCGGTCCGCCTTGAGCGCCGCGGCCAGGGCCACCGCCGTCAGGTCGGAGCCGCCCCGTCCCAGCGTCGTGACATCCGACTGCTCATTGATGCCCTGAAAGCCGGCGACGATCGGGATGACGCCCTGCTTCAAGGCCTCCCGGATGCGATCCGCCGCCACGCGCGCGATCCGCGCCTTCGTGTGTGCGCTGTCGGTGATGATGCCGACCTGCCGTCCGGTAAACGACCGCGCGTCGATCCCGCGCCCGCGCAACTCCATCGCCAGCAACGCGATCGTCACCCGCTCGCCCGTCGAGAGCAGCATGTCCATTTCGCGCTCGTCGGGATTGTTGGTGACCTCGTGGGCCAGCTTGATGAGCCGGTCCGTCTCTCCGCTCATGGCCGAGAGGACGACGACGAGCCGGTGCCCCTCCTCCTTCGCCTTGGCCACCTTGTCGGCCACCCGGTGGATGCGCTCGACTGTCCCGACGGACGTGCCGCCGTATTTGTGCACCAGTAACGCCATGCGCGACGATCATCCCTGTGCGAACAGTTTCACCGACAGTTTGGTCGCATCCCGCGCGCCGTCCTTGGCGGCGGCCGCAGCGGTTTCGTTGAATCCGCGCGAACCGGTCCTGGATTTTTGCAGCGGGCCATTGCAGAGCGCGTAAATCGGCGGCCGGGAACCGTCGTTGGGGACGCGCCCGCCGTCGCACACCAGCAGGAGGCGGTGCGGCCCCATCTTCGCCAATCCGTCGAGCAGCGGGCCGACGATCTGCTTGTCGAATTCCTCCACGATCTTCACCGCGGCCTTCGCGTCCCCCCTGGCCACGCCGACCGGCATCTCCGCATGCACATAGGCGAAATCTTTCTTGCCCAACTCGCGCAGCGCCGCCTGCCCGCGGCTCAGAAAATCCGATCCGCCGGCAACGGTCACGTCGGACGGCTCGATCGCGTCGAGGCCGGCGCAGAGTCCGATGCCGCGGCGCACGTCGTTCGTCGCCACGACGGAACCGGAGACGCGGTGCCGCTCCGTGAAACTCGGCCAGCGCGACGCCCGCCCCTGCCCCCACAGCCAGAGACAATGGATCGGCTTGAGGCCGTTGTCCCGACGCTGATCGTTCACCGGATGATCGCGCAGAATGACCAGCGAGGCATCCATCAGTTTGCGCAGCATGTCCGAGCCGTCCCCCGTCGGCAGGCACTCGCCGATCGGGCGACCCGCCCCCTCGCGCGGATCGAGACAAACCGCGCGGAGCTTGCCGCCGACCCACACCATCAAATGCCGGGACCCGCTGCCCGGATAAAATTGGATCGTTTCCGAGCCGAGCTGTTCGTTGACGGCTTCCAGCAGATCGCGGGCCTCTTCGCGCTCCAGGCTCTCGGCCTCGCCTTCCACGGTCACCGGCGCCGCGAGTTTCTTGATGTCGCCGTAGGCGTCCTTGCCCGTCGCCGCGCCGCGCAACGTGACCATGCTGCACCGGTAGACGACATCCTGCTCGCCGACCGTCACGCCCAGACTCGCGGCTTCCAGCGGTCCCGGTCCCGGATAGAGCTTGCGCGGATCGTACCCGAGCACCGCCGTCTGGACCATTCCGCTGGTCAGGGAAGGCCCGTCGGCGGGTACCACCGCCACACCCATCTCCCCGTGACCCGCCACGGCATCCATGTTGGGTGTGGCCCCGGCCTCCAGCGGCGATTTCCCTCCCAATTCCTTCCGTGGCCCGCCGGCCAGTCCGTCACCGTGCAGAACGATGTATTTCATTCGTCTCGTCCTTGCACCTGTCCGTGGATGTTGAAAAAGACCCCCGGCTTTGTTCTCGCATCGCTCAAAGCCTCAACGTACGGAAACACGTACGCCTCGGCTTCTCGCTCGTTGCGGCCTCGCTGGACGGTCTTTTTGAGCATCCTGAAATGATTCGATACCACGTCTTGTTCCAGCTGTCAGAGCTTAAGCAGACTTGCCACCGCATCGCGGCTGGCCTTGACCGTCACCGGCGGCTTCGACACGCTGATCGCCGTATCCGCGTCCTTCAACCCGTGCCCGGTCAATGTGCAGACCACCGTGTCGCCTTCCTTCAGCGCGCCCTGCTCGCGCAGCTTGATCACGCCGGCCACCGAGGCCGCCGAGGCCGGCTCGCAGAACACGCCTTCCTCAGCCGCCACCAGGCTGTAGGCATGGAGGATTTCCTGATCCGTGACCATGTCGATCTTCCCGGAGGATTCCTTGACCGCCTCCAGCGCCGCCGGCCAGCTGGCCGGGTTGCCGATGCGAATGGCCGTGGCCACCGTTTGCGGATCCTCCACCACGTGCCCGAGCACGATCGGCGCGGCGCCCGCCGCCTGGAATCCCATCATGCGCGGCAGCCGCCGCACCTGCCCGGCGGCCTTGTACTCCTTGTAGCCGCGCCAGTAGGCCGTGATGTTGCCCGCGTTGCCGACCGGCAGGACGTGCAGCGCGGGCGCTGATCCCAACTGGTCGCAGACTTCGAAGGCCGCCGTCTTCTGCCCCTCGATCCGGAACGGATTGAGCGAGTTGACCAGCTCGATCTTGTGCGTCGCCGCCAGCTCCTTCACGATCGTCAGGGCCTGGTCGAAATTCCCCTCGATCTGGATCACGGTCGCCCGGTGCATCATGGCCTGCGACAGCTTGCCCAGCGCGATCTTGCCGGCCGGGATGAGCACGTACACGGCCAGCCCGGCGCGGGCTCCATAGGCCGCCGCCGACGCGGAGGTATTGCCGGTCGAGGCGCAGATGACCGCCTTCGCGCCGGCCTCCAACGCCTTCGACATCGCCATCGTCATGCCCCGGTCCTTGAAGGAGCCGGTCGGATTGGCGCCCTCGAACTTCACGTACAAATCGATGCCGGGCGCGATCTTCGCGGCCAGGCGGGCCGCCTTGATCAACGGTGTGTTGCCTTCACCGAGCGTGACGACCGGTGTCCGTTCGGTCACGGGCAGAAACTTTCGATACTCGTCGATGACGCCGCGCCAACGCATCAGACACGACACTCTGGGAATGGGCTCCGCACGAACCGTTCGAGGCGCATGGATTTACTCGTCGTGCCCCTCGACACGGATGGGGATGGATCGGAGATTCTCCGAAACCTGCATGCAAAACAACGCGAGCATCATAGACTACTCGTCATGTCCTTCAACTCGAATCAAAGTGGTGGGCTCGGAAATGAACGCCAACTTGTCGATCTCGCGGAGCGCGGCCTGCACGTCGCGCTCGCGCGCGGTATGCGACATGATCACGACGGGGACGGTCTGCCCTTCCTTGCGGCCCTGCTGAATCACCGACGCGATGCTGATGTTGTGCCGGCCCAGCACGCCGGCGATCTGCGACAGCACGCCGGGACGGTCGACGACCATGAACCGCATGTAGTACTGCGAGAGGATTTCCTCCATCGGACGGATGCGCAGCGGACGCCGCTGGTCCTGCTGGAACGACGCGGGCGGCACGCGGCCCGCCGCATCGCGCAGCAGATTGCGCGCGATCGCGATCACGTCGCTGACCACCGCGCTGCCCGTCGGCATGGAGCCGGCGCCCTGGCCATACAGCACGATATCTCCCACCGCGTCGCCGACCAACTGGATCGCGTTGTACACGCCCTCCACCTGGGCAATCGGCGAGGCCGACGGCACCATGGTCGGATGCACGCGCGCTTCGATTTCGCCGTCGAGGGATTTGGCGATCCCCAGCAGCTTGATCGTGTAGCCGAACTCCTCGGCATAGGCGATGTCCACCGGCGTGATGCGGGTGATGCCTTCCGTGTACATGTCCTTCACGTTGACCGGCGTGCCGTAGGCGAGGCTCACCATGATGGCCAGCTTGTGCGCCGAATCGACGCCGGCGACGTCGAACGTCGGGTCCGCCTCGGCATAGCCGGCCGCCTGGGCCTCGGCCAGCACATCCTGGAAATTCTGCCCCTCGCAGGTCATGCGGCTCAGGATGTAGTTCGAGGTCCCGTTGATGATCCCGTACAGCGACAGAACGGTGTTGGCCGCGAGCCCTTCCATGAGGGCGCGGATCACCGGAATGCCCCCGCCCACGCTGGCCTCGAACCCCAGATCGACTTTCTGCCGCGCGGCTGCCTCGAAAATTTCCTCCCCGTGGACGGCCAGCAAAGCCTTGTTGGCCGTGACCACCGGCTTGCCCTTGACGAGCGCATCGAGGATCACCCGCTTGGCCGCGTCGTACCCGCCGATCAATTCAATGACGATATCGACCGCCGGATCGTCGATCAGCGCCTTGGCATCGTTGATCAGCACGCCAGGCGGCAGCATGACGCCGCGATCGCGTGTCGTGTCCAGATCGGCCACGCGCACGAGCTCGATCGGCACGCCGGTGCGCCGCTTGATGAGCGCGCCGCTGCCCAGCAATATTTTGGCGACCCCGGTCCCGACCGTTCCGAACCCGATCAGGCCGACGCCGATCCGTTCCTTGTTCACTCCGCTCCTCCGAGCTTCAACGCCTTCTTGATGCCCCGCACGGCCTGTCGGGTCCGGTGCTCGTTTTCGACCAGCCCGAACCGCACGAACTCGTCGCCGCCCTCGCCGAAGCCGATGCCAGGCGACACGGCCACCTTGGCCTCCTTCAGCAGCAACTTCGAAAATTCGAGCGAGCCCATCCCGCGAAACGGCGGCGGGATCCTGGCCCAGACGAACATCGTCGCCCGCGGCTTGTCGACCGCCCAGCCGGCCCGGTTCAATCCGTCCACCAGCACATCGCGGCGCCGCTGGTAGCGGGCCACGGTTTCCTTCACGCAATCCTGCGGCCCATTCAGCGCAATGATGCTCGCGATCTGGACCGGCTGGAAAATGCCGTAGTCCAGGTAACTCTTGATCTTGGCCAGGGCGCCGACCACCTCGCGATTGCCGACGCAAAAGCCCACGCGCCAGCCCGGCATATTGTAACTCTTGGACAGCGTGTAAAACTCCACCCCAATGTCCTTCGCCTCAGGCACTTGCAGCAGGCTCGGCGCGCGATAGCCGTCGAACACGATGTCCGCGTAGGCCAGATCGTGCACCACGATGACGTTGTGCTCCTTGGCGAAGACGACGATCTTCTTGAAAAACTCCAGGTCCACCACCGCCGTCGTCGGGTTGTGGGGAAAATTAATGATCAGCACGCGCGGCCGCGGCATCGTCTGCTTGTAGGCCCGCGTGAGATCCTCGAAAAAGTCGCTGTCCTGGCGCAGCTCGACGCCGCGCACCTCGCCACCGGCGATGATCACGCTGTACATGTGGATCGGATAGGTCGGCGTCGGCGTCAGCACGACGTCGCCCGGCCCGATCATGGCCAGAGCCAGATGCGCGATGCCCTCCTTCGATCCGATCGTGACGATGGCTTCCGTCTCCGGATCCAGGTCCACGTCATAGTGCCGCTTGTACCAGCTGGTGATCGCATGGCGGAGCTTCGTGATGCCGCGCGACGCGGAATAGCGGTGGTTTTTCGGATTGCTCGCAACTTCGATCAATTTTTTTACAATATGGTCCGGCGTCGGCTGATCGGGATTGCCCATGCCGAAATCGATGATGTCCTCGCCGCGATGGCGCGCATCCAACTTAAGCGCCTGCACCTGCGCGAACACGTAGGGCGGCAGCCGTTTGATTCTGTAAAATGTTTCGATCATGCAATCAGCCTATCTACTGAATTCTCCAAAAATTTCAGGACGGACGGAGCCTTGAAACAGACCGCCACGCCCCACGTTCACGGCCCTTGTACAGGAAGGTTTCATTCTAATGCAGCGGGCCAAAACAGTCAATTTTCTTCGGGGGTTGGGAGATTTCCGGCTTTTGCGCGTTTCGGCCTTCGTAGAACGTCTGCGGAGTCCTTGCCTGCCAGGAGAGTTTTTGCAATAATGCGCTAACCGATTGCAAACGACTGCAAACTCGATTCCATTTCCGATTTCCGCCCCGTCCGCTTCCCGGGAGATGATGTGTTCATGCCTCGTCTCGGCGTCAATGTTGACCACATCGCCACCCTCAGGCAGGCCAGGGGTGGCAGCGAACCGGATCCTGTGGCTGCCGCCATGCTGGCCGAATTGGCCGGGGCGGACGGCATCGTCGTTCATCTCCGTGAAGACCGCCGCCACATCCAGGACCGCGACCTGACGCTGTTGCGCCAGACCGTCAAGACCAGGCTGGACCTGGAAATGGCCGCCGACGACGCGATGGTGAAGATCGCGCTGGCCGTCAAGCCGCACTACGTCACGCTGGTGCCGGAACGGCGGCAGGAGCTGACGACCGAGGGAGGATTGGACGTCGCCGGACACAAGAGCCGGTTGAAACGGGTCATCGTCGAGCTACAGGATGGAGGCATTCCGGTCAGTCTCTTCATCGAACCCGATGCCGGCCAGATCAAGGCGTCGAAGGCAATCGGGGCGGAGTTCATCGAAATTCACACCGGCCGTTACGCCAATGCACAGTCCGAGCCTGAAATTGAAACGGAATTCCAGGCTATCGTAAAAGCCGTGCAACTGGCGGCCACATTGAAACTCGGCGTCAATGCAGGGCACGGGTTGAACTATTGGAACGTTCAGAAGCTGACGACGATTTCTGAAATCGAGGAATACAACATCGGCCACAGCATCGTCGCGCGCGCGGTGCTGGTCGGATTGGATCAGGCAGTGCGTGAGATGAAGCGGCTGGTCGGCGGAGGATCATGATCGTCGGCATCGGATTGGACCTCGTCAAGATCGACCGCATCCGCGCCATCGCGGAACGGTGGCAGGCGCGGTTTCTCGACCGGCTCTACACGAAGGCCGAGCGCCGCTATTGTCTTGCCCGGCCGTCGCCCTATGCCTCCTTCGCCGGGCGCTTCGCGGCGAAAGAAGCTGTGTTCAAGGCGCTGGGTACGGGATGGTCGGATGGGGTCAGTTGGCACGATATTCAAGTGTTGAACGATCGAACTGGCCAGCCGCGCGCGACCGTCTCGGGCCGCGTCAAGACGCTGATGAAACGAGCCGGCATTACCGACATCCATATCAGTCTGTCGCATGACACCGATTACGCCGTCGCCCAGGTGGTGCTGGCAAAGAAGTGATGCGTGGCATCGCACCTGCTCGTCAGCACGGGGTTCTGACATGAAGATCGTCACAGCAGCCCAGATGAAGGAATTGGACCGCCGGACCATTGCGGAGGCGAAGGTGCCAGGCGCCACCTTGATGGAACGGGCCGGAAGCGGCATGGCCGGGGCAATGGAACGGGCCGCCGGGCCCCTGGCCGGCCAAACCGTGACGGTCCTCTGCGGCAAGGGGAACAACGGAGGCGACGGATTCGTCGTGGCGCGGCTGCTCAGGAAGCAACGCGCAAAAGTCCTGGTCCTGCTGCTGGCTCAGCCCGGCGATCTGTCGGGCGACGCCAAAACCATGTATCGGAGATTTCTCTCCGCCGCCGGCGCGAAAGCCCTGTCGGCCTCCCCCTCGGCTGCTACGATCCGTGCCGCCCTGGCTCAGAGCGAGCTGATCGTGGACGCGCTCCTGGGCACCGGCCTCTCGGCCTCCGTCTCAGTTCCCTACCGCGCCGCCATCGAAGCGATCAACGATGCAGGTCGGCCTGTCATCGCGGTCGACCTCCCGTCCGGCATCCATGCCGACACAGGCGCGGTCATGGGCGCGGCCGTCCGGGCCGACATGACCGTCACCTTCGGGCTTCCGAAACTGGGTCTCTACACGGGCGCAGGCCTCGATCATGCCGGGCGGATTGAAGTCGTGGACATCGGTATTCCTCCTGCCTTCGTCGAGACCATCGCCAGTCGCGTCTCGCTCATCACCGGAGAAACTGTCCGCCGGTTGATTCCCGACCGCCGGGTATCCTCCCACAAGGGCACCTATGGACATGCCGGCATCATCGCTGGCTCGGTCGGCAAGACCGGCGCCGCGGCCATGGCAGCCAAAGCCGCGTTACGAATTGGCGCGGGCCTCGTCACGGTCGCCACACCGGCCAGTGTGAACGACACGCTGGAGGCCAAACTGCTCGAGGCCATGACCGTGCCCATGCCGGAAACGGAAGCGCGGACTCTTGCGCGGGCCGGCCTCGAAGACATCCTGTCCTTCATCAACGCGCGGACCGCGGTGGCGATCGGGCCGGGCCTGACCACGCATCCTGACACCGTCGAGCTGATTCACGCGCTCCTGCCCCGACTGGAAAAGCCCTCCGTGCTAGATGCCGATGCGCTCAACGCGCTCGCCGGACGGACGTCGCTGCTGGACGCCTGCAAGATTCCGCCGATCCTCACGCCCCATCCGGGAGAAATGGCCCGGCTGGTGGAGGGAGCCTCGACCCGTTCCATCAACGAGGATCGCATCGGTTCCGCCCAGGCCTTCGCGCAGGCACGGAACATCATGCTCGTCTTGAAGGGAGCCCGCACCGTCGTCGCGCACCCGGACGGCCGCGCGGCCGTCTGCCCGACCGGCAATCCCGGCATGGCGACCGCCGGCACCGGCGACGTGCTGACCGGCATGATCGTCGGATTGCTGGTGCAGGGACTCCATCCCTGGGACGCGGCCTGCGCCGGCACCTACCTGCACGGGCTGGCTGGAGACCTGGCGGCCGCCAAGCTGGGGATCGCCGGTATGATCGCCGGCGACGTGATCGAGCGGATCCCCGCTGCCCTGACCGAGACCATCCATGACGCAGGCGGCTAAGGGACGCGCGCGGCGTGTGGTCGGACGAAAGCCGCAGCGGCATCTGTCTGTGACATGGGACTGTCTGTCGAAATCCGTTGCGGACACCGACCGTCTCGGCCGCCGCATCGGCCGATCGCTGCAGGGAGGTGAGGTTCTCGCGCTCTACGGCGAACTGGGTTCCGGGAAAACGGCACTGGTGCGCGGCCTGGCCGCCGGGCTCGGCGCAGCTCCGCAATCTGTGAGCAGCCCGACCTTCGTCCTGATCCACGAGTACCGGGGCCGACTGCGGCTGGCCCACGCGGACCTCTACCGTCTCGATTCGGCTGCGGAGCTGCCTCATCTCGGATTATCGGACTATGACGATGGGCGCACGGTGATGGCGATCGAATGGGCGGACAAGGCGGGCTCTCATCTGCCCGCCGATCGTCTGGAGATTCATCTGCGTCACCGCAGTCCCAACGTCCGCGAGATTGCACTCACTCCCCAAGGGGCTCAGGCGCGCCGCCTGCTGGCGCGTGTGCGGACGCAACGACTGGTGAACCGGACAGCCGGACAGAGGAGACAGGCCCGATGAAGGTTATCTGGGCGCCCTGGCGCATGGCCTACGTCAAGAACGCGCGCAAACCGGCCAGGTGCATCTTCTGCGTCAAATCGAAGGACCGCCGCGACGCGAACAATCTGCTCTTGCACCGGGGACGCCACGGGCTCGTGATGATGAACCTGTTTCCATACAACAGTGGTCATCTGCTGATCGCGCCCTATGCGCACGTCAAGAGCCTGGAACAGCTTCCCAACGAGGTCTCGCTCGACCTGATGGCGCTCGTGAAGCTTTCGCTCAAAGTCCTGCGGGCCGAGATGAAGCCGGAGGGGTTCAACGTCGGCATCAATCTGGGCCGCGTCGCCGGGGCCGGCATCGAGGCCCACGTGCATCTCCACATCGTGCCGCGCTGGAACGGCGATACGAATTTCATGCCGCTCTTTGCGGAGACCCGCGTGATGCCCGAGCATCTGCAAACGACATGGAAGAAACTTCATGCACGCTTCCAGCGGATGAGCGCAAAGCCCGTTCGTGGGAGATCGACAAAGCGAGGACGCTCATGATCCACCACATTGTTCCACATCGGAATGGGCGCAAGAACTTCATGCCATTATTTGCAGAGGCCCACGTGATGTCCGAGCATCTGCAGGCGACCTGCCGAAAGCTTCGCGCGCGATTCCTGAAGGTAACCGCATCGTCCTGGAAACGCCCGAGGAAACGGACCGGCCGATGATCCGCCTGATCCTGGTCTTCATCCTGCTCGCCCTCGCGCTGAGCTTTTTCCTCCAGAACCAGGACCAGGAAGTCACGCTCCGGTATTTCTTCGGGTTGAAATCGGCGGAAACCAGGGTCTACGTGCCGATTCTCAGCGGATTCGTGATCGGTCTCCTGGTCGCCTCCATCCTGCTGTTTCCTCCCTGGATCCGTGGCCGGATCGAGTTGCGGCGCAAGACCAAGCAGCTCCAGGAGGCCCAAGCCGAACTGGAGCAGCTGCGGGAGACGGAACGCGGCGTGGAGCCGGATCAAGCCCCTCCTCCTGCCGGAGACGACGGGCCCCCGGCATGAACGACGCCGACCTCACTCCATTAATGCGCCAGTACCGGGAGATCAAACGCGCCTATGAGGGCGCGATTTTGTTTTTCCGCGTGGGCGATTTCTATGAAATGTTCTACGAGGACGCGGAGGAAGCCTCGAGGCTGCTCTCGATCGCCCTCACCTCGCGCGACAAGTCCAGCGCCACGCCCGTGCCGCTCTGCGGCGTGCCCTACCACGCCGCCACCGGCTACATTGCCAAGCTGCTGAAGGCCGGACGGACGGTCGCCCTCTGCGACCAGGTGGAAGATCCGAAACTGGCCAAGGGGCTGGTGCGCCGCGAGGTCGTCCGGCTCTATACGCCCGGCACCCTCACGGACGCCGAACTGCTGCGCCCGACAGAATCCAATTTTCTTGCTGCCGTCACCGCGGCGTCCCCTTCTCCGGACAGGCCCGCAGCCGGATTGGCCGCCCTCGATCTGTCCACCGGCGAGTTCTGGGTGGCGGAATTCGCTGGAGAACAGACCCCGCACGATCTGCAGGACGAGCTGGCGCGGTTGGAACCGAAGGAAGTGATCCTCCCGTCTTCGCTCGCCGGGACGATCCGAGCAATCTGCAGCCGGGCAAGCGGCGCGCGGCTCTGCGCGCGAGATGCATCGTCGTTCGACACCCGCGAGGCGGAGCGGACGCTGCTGGAACAGTTTCACGTCGCTTCGCTTGAAGGATTCGGCTGCAAGGGCTTGACGCTCGGCATTCAGGCCGCCGGGGCGCTGGTGCAGTACCTGCGCGACACCAGGCCGACAGCCAGCCTGGCGCACCTGCGTGGACTCCGCGTCCGCCGCTCGGGCGAGGACATGCATCTCGACGGCGCCACGATCAGAAACCTCGAACTCGTCCGGTCGCTGGTCGAAGACCGGCAGGACGCGACGCTGCTGGCGGTCCTGGACCGCACCGTCACGGCGATGGGAAGCCGGCTGCTGCGGGAGTGGATCGTCCGCCCCCTGCTCCGGGCAGACCCGATCAAGACCAGGCTCGACGCCGTCGGCGAGCTGTTGCAGACCCTCGAAACCCGCGTGGCGATCCGGACCGCGCTGCGGTCCGTGCAGGACATCCTGCGCCTGAGCAGCCGCGTGTCGCTGGGAGCCGCCTCGCCGCGCGATCTGCTGGCGCTCAAGCAGTCGGTGACAGTCCTGCCGGAACTCCGCGCGCGGGTGGCCTCCTGCCGCGCCCCGTTGCTGCGCGAGATGGCGGCCAGCTGGGACAACCTGGCCGATGTCCACGATCTGATCGAGAAGACGATCCTGCCGGATGCGCCGGTGTCAATCAGGGACGGCGGCATCATCCGGGAAGGCCACGACGCAATGCTCGACGAACTGCGGACGATCGGACGGGACGGCAAGCATTGGATCGCCCAGATGGAGGCGCGGGAACGTGAGCGGACCGGCATCGAATCCCTGAAGATCCGGTTCAACCAGGTCTTCGGTTACTACATCGAAATCACGAAAACCAACCTGGCGAAGGTCCCATCCGACTATAGCCGCAAGCAGACGCTCGCCAACGCCGAGCGGTTCATCACGCCGGAGCTGAAGGAACTGGAAGACAAGGTCACCGGCGCCGATCTGAAACAGAAGGCGCTCGAGCAGGACCTCTTCGAGCGCATCCGGGTGCAGCTCGCGCGGGAGACTGCCCGCGTCCAGGCGATGGGGGCCGCCATCGCCCTGCTCGATGTCCTGGCGTCGCTCGCAGAAACGGCCGGACACAACGGTTATGTGAAACCCGATATCGATGATGGCGGAGAGATCCGTATCTCCGACGGCCGGCATCCGGTCGTCGAGCGGCTGGATTTGCCCCAGGGCTTCGTGCCCAACGACACGTGTCTCGATCTGGACGCCAACCGGCTGTTGATCCTCACCGGCCCCAACATGGCCGGCAAGAGCACCTACTTGAGGCAGGTGGCGCTTATCGTGCTGATGGCTCAGATGGGCAGCTTCGTGCCGGCCCGCTCCGCCCGCATCGGCCTCACGGACCGGATCTTCACCCGGGTCGGCGCATCCGACAACCTGGCCGCGGGCCAGAGCACCTTCATGGTCGAGATGACCGAGACGGCCCAGATCCTCAACAGCGCGACGGCACGGAGCCTCATCCTGCTGGACGAGATCGGGCGGGGCACCAGCACCTACGACGGCCTGAGCATCGCCTGGGCCGTCGCCGAATACATCCAGGACCGAAGCCATGTCGGCGCACGGACGATGTTCGCCACGCACTATCACGAAATGACGGACCTGGCGAACCGGCACGAAGGCGTGAAGAACTATACGGTGGCGGTCAAGGAACAGAATGACGAGGTGCTCTTCCTGCGTAAAATCGTGGAGGGCGGCGCGGACCGGAGCTACGGCATCCACGTGGCGAGGCTGGCCGGCCTGCCTGCTCCTGTCATCGATCGGGCGCGTGAAGTCCTGACGCAACTGGAACAGGCATCAGCTCGACAGGCCCAACCAGGCCCGCAATCTTCCCCCAGCCCTTCGTCCCCCGATTTAACGCTTCCCGCCCCCCACCCTCTCATCGAAGAAGTCAGGCAGATTGACCTGTTCTCGATAACCCCGCTCGAAGCCATGAACCGCCTGGCCGAGATGCAGCGCCGCCTGGAAGAGAAAGACAAAAAATAAAAGGGGCGGGATCCCTTTCGGAACCCCGCCCCTTTATAGAATCAACGGAACGTGCGGATTAGTGCCCGCCGCCTCCGCCACCAGCCGTGTTGTAGTCGGCGGTCCACGGCGTCAACCCACCCACCGGCTTGCCACCGGGGAGAATCACGTCATACTGCATCCCTGGTTGAGCCTTCGGGGCCACATTGAGTGCCTGCTTGGCCTTCGCGCAGCCGGCATCGGTATCATCCTTGCTCGCGCAAGCCGCTTCCTTCATCGCGCGGATGCTGCGTGGCTTGCTCGGCTCGCCGGCAATCTCAGCCAACTTCTTCACCGAGGTGATGACCCGGTGATTCTGTTCCGTTTCCTGCGCCGTGAACTCGATCAAGGCCGTCGAAGAAGAAGGCGGCACGTCCTTCGCTGCCGCCGGTCCTGCATGAGGACGGGCGAGTTTCTTCAACTCATCCCATGCGCCCCCGGACGCGTAGAACTTCAGATTCTTGCCCGGATGAATCTTCTGCCAGAAGTAGCCGCTCTCGGCGTTGCCGCCGAACACGGCCACGTTGATCCACACCGCTTCATCATAGGGATCGAGGATGATCACGCGCCCCTGCAGCGTGACCGGCTTGCTCATGTCTCCCCACTCGAACCGTTCCTGGAACGCTTCGATGGCCAGCGCGGTGGAGGTCACACAGACCACCAGGGCCACGGCCGCGAGGAACGCCCAGCCTGTCTTATGAACTCTCATGATCGCTCCCTCCTTAAAGAACCGAAATGATTGTCGCTAAAAAATAATCGGTTCGGAACGCCAAACTAGTCCTTCTTGAGCAGCTTGAAATCGGTGATCGTCCGGCCATCCAGCGTCACTTCCAGGGCCGTGAGGTCCTGCGATGCCTTGATGATCTTGTCCATCAGGCCCTTGTCCTTCACGGACAGGCGTACGGTCTGGGCCGCATGGTACCAGCCGGCATAGGGATTGTTCTTGTCGGTTCCGCCGGTGAAGCCCCAGGCGCAGCAGACGAACAGAGGATCCGGAGGACGCACATCGAGGTCGGAAGAAGACCGCCCGCTCGGCGTGCCCGAGGCCGGCGCATCCGTATTCCAATATTGAATCCCGAACAGGAGCTCCTTCTCGGGATTGTCCGCCCACTGGGCCCAGACACGGCCCTTGAGCGTCTTGACCGCCTCAGCCTTGTAGGTCGCTTTCCCGCCCGCCACCTGCTCCGCAGGTCCAGTCGGTGCCGGTGGTGCGCCAGGAGCAGGAGCATCGGCTGCCATGGCAAAGCCAGCCACTAAGAGGCCCGTCACAAAGAAGAAAGAAACAGCCGCAATAACGACTCCTCTCTTCATCACTCGTCCCTCCTTACAAAAATAAAAAACAACCGATCACAAACTTGCTTATAAGCGCGTCAAAATACCGAAGCAGGGGGCAATCGTACTGAATCCCTCAAATCTTGTCAAGGAAATATTTGGCGGTTCGGCCTCTGTGAAGAACTCTGAAAATGCGAGGCCTGTCAACGAGTTACGGAGGCGCACGGACAAGCGTTTAATTGAGTGCGGAGGCGAGGGATCGGCGCGCTACAGGCCCCAGCGCGGCAACGGAAAGACGGCGCCGATCGAACAGTTCGCGGCTCAATTCAAGCACCTGGGGCCCGCTCGCACGGTCAATGCCGGCCATGACTTCCTCCAGCGACACCCGGCGTCCATGGTGCAGCTCGTCCTTGGCCAGCTTGCCCATCCGGCTGGAGGTGCTTTCCATCCCCAGCATGATGCTGCCCTTCATCTGATTCTTGGCCCGTATCAGTTCGTCGCGCCTGACGCCCTTCGTGCAAAGCCGCCCCAGTTCCTTCGTCACCAGCTCGACGACTCGCGGCGCTTCCGAGGGTCTGGTCCCGGCATAGACGGACCACATGCCGCCGTCGCTGTAGGCGGAGAGGCAGGAGTAGATGGAATAGGCCAGGCCGCGCTTCTCGCGGATCTCCTGAAACAGGCGCGAGCTGACGTTGCCGCCCAGCACAGAGTTGAGCAGCGCGGCCGCATACCGGTCCTTGTGCTCGACGGAGATGCCCTTCAGTCCCAGGCACAGGTGCGCCTGCTCGAGCTGTTTCTCATGAACTTGGACGCCTCCATAAATCTCCGCCGGCCACCGGTTCCGCTTCGACGTGGCCGGCCGCTCGAACCGTCCGAAGTGGGCATCGAGCAGGGGCAGCAGTCGCTTGTGATCGAAGTTGCCGGCGACGGCCACGACCGTTTCGTGCGGATGGTAATGGCGTTGAATGTAGCCGAGGATGTCCCGGCGTCCCAGGCTTTTGATGGTGGAGGGCTTGCCCAGAATCGGCCGGCCCAGGGGATGCGTCCCGAAGATCTGCTGCGTGTGCAGATCCTGCACCCATTCCTCCGGTTCGTCCTGGACCATGCGCATCTCTTCCAGGACCACCTGCTTTTCTTTTTCGATTTCCTGTGCCGGAAAGCGGGAATGGTGGAACAGATCGGCCAGGAGCGCCAGCCCCGGCTTGAGCTGCTCGTCCATGACCTTGATGTAGAAGGTGGTCGTCTCGCGGGTGGTGAAGGCGTTCATCTCGCCGCCGAGCGCGTCGATCTCGCGGGAGATCCTGGCGGCGGACCGGATCGCGGTCCCCTTGAAGAACATGTGCTCGATGAAGTGGGAGAAGCCCTCTTCTCCCACTGCTTCATCGCGCGACCCGACGTTGACCCAGATGCCGACCGTGACCGACTTGAGCGCCGGCATCCGCTCCGTCACAACCCGCAGGCCGTTGTCGAGCACGGTCTTGCGATACATCAGCCGCCGGAGGATTCCTTCGCGGCGCCGACCTGCGGCGGCGCCATGGCTTCCTTGCGGCTGAGGCGGATCTTGCCCTGCCGGTCGACTTCCATCACCTTCACCATGATCTGCTGGCCTTCCTGCACCTCGTCGGCCACGGACTGGACCCGGTGATGGGCCAATTGCGAGATGTGCACCAGGCCGTCCGTTCCCGGCAGGATCTCGACGAAGGCGCCGAAGTCCATGATCTTGCGGACCGTGCCCGTGTAGATCTTGCCGACTTCGACCTCTTCGATGATGCTGTTGATCCGGTCGATCGCCTTCTTGGCCGAGGCCTCGTCCACCGCAGCGACCGAGACGATCCCCGTGTCCTCCACGTTGATCTTCACACCGCAGTCGGCGATGATCCCGCGGATCGTCTTGCCGCCCGGGCCGATCACCTCGCGGATCTTGTCCTGCTTGATCTTCAGCGTGAAGATGCGCGGCGCATAGGCCGAGAGGTTCGTGCGCGGCGCCGTCAGCGCCTTCGTCATCGCCTCGAGAATGTGCAGGCGGCCCTTGCGCGCCTGCTCCAGCGCGTCCTTCATCAGCGCCGCCGTGATGCCGGCGATCTTGATGTCCATCTGCAGCGCCGTCACGCCGTTCTTGGTGCCGGTCACCTTGAAATCCATGTCGCCCAGGTGATCTTCGAGGCCCAGGATGTCGGAGAGAATCGTCACGCGATCCCCTTCCTTGATCAGGCCCATCGCGATCCCCGCCACCGATTCCCGGATCGGCACGCCCGCGTCCATCATGGCTAGGGATCCGCCGCAGACTGTCGCCATCGAGGACGAGCCGTTGGACTCGAGAATGTCCGAGACCAGCCGCAGCGTGTAGGGAAACTTTTCCTTGTCCGGGAGCACCGGCTTGAGGGCGCGCTCGGCCAGCGCGCCGTGCCCCACCTCGCGGCGGCCCGGCGAGCGCAGGGGCCTCGCCTCGCCGACGCTGAACGGCGGAAAATTATAATGGAGCATGAAGGTCCGGTAGTACTCGCCTTCCAGCGCGTCGATGCGCTGCTCGTCATCCGAAGTCCCCAGCGTCACCACGGCTAGGCTCTGCGTCTCGCCGCGCGTGAACAGCGCGGAGCCGTGCGTGCGCGGCAGCACGCCGACTTCGCAGGTGATCGGCCGGATGTCGGCCGGCCCGCGGCCGTCCGCGCGCGAGCCCTTCTCCAAGATCATGTTGCGGACTTCGGTGTATTCCAGCGAGTGGAAGATCAGCTTGACGTGCCGTTCACGGTTCGGATCGTCGGACTTGAGCGTCTCCACCGCCTCTTTCTTGATTTCGTCCAGTTTTTCCTGGCGGGCCGACTTGTTCGGGATGAAGATCGCCTCGCGGATCGGCTTGGCCACGAGATCGCGCACCTGCTTCTTCAATCCCTCGTCGATATGCTCCTCGGGAACAGTCCGCTTCGTCTTGCCGACCTTGGCCTGCAGCTCCAGAATCTTGGCGACGATCCGCTTGATCTCGGCATGGGCTGCCTCGATCGCGCCGAGCATCACCGACTCGGGCTGCTCGTTGGCCCCGCCCTCGACCATCATCACGGCGTCGGCCGTGCCGGCCACGACGAGATGCAGATCGCTCTTTTCCAGCGTCGCCAGGTCGGGATTGATCACGAATTTACCGTCCACGCGGCCGACCTTGACGCCGGCCACCGGACCCAGGAAGGGAATGTTCGAGACGGACAGGGCCGCCGACGCCGCCGTGATGCCGATGACATCCGACGTCCCGGTCTGATCGGCGGACAACACCGCCGCGATGACCTGCGTTTCGAAATGATAGTTCTCGGAAAACAGCGGGCGGATCGGCCGGTCGATCAGCCGGCTGGTGAGCACTTCCTTCTCCGACGGCCGCCCTTCGCGCTTGAAATACCCGCCTGGAATCTTGCCGGCGGCGTAGGCCTTCTCCTGGTAATCGCAGGTGAGCGGCAGGAAATCCACGCCCGGCTTCGCCGTCTGCGACGCGACGGCCGTGGCCAGGACGACCGTGTCCCCGTAGGACGCCAGCACCGCCCCGTCGGCCTGCCGCGCCAGGCGCCCGGTCTCGAGCCGGAGTATTTTCCCGGCCAGTTCAATCTCTACAACATGTGCCATGACATCTGTCTCCTCTTGCTTTCTACTCCACAGATGCCCACAGAGATGGGCTCACGTCCGTGAGCCCATGTCCGTGTTCACCTGTGGAAGCAGCCCGATGATCGCGCCGGCGCGCAGCCGGCGCCAAACAATGGGTGGTGAACTACTTCCTGATGCCCAACCGCTCCAGCACGGCCTTGTACCGGCCCACATCGATCCGCTGCAGGTAATTCAGCAGCCGGCGGCGGCGCCCGACCAACTCCAGCAGTCCGCGCCGCGAGTGGTGGTCCTTCTTGTGCAGCTTGAAATGCTCCGTCAAATAGGTGATCCGGTTGGTCAGCACCGCGATCTGCACCTCCGGCGACCCGCTGTCGCTGTCATGCCGGCGGTATTGCTTGATGACTCCGGTTTTTGCTTCCTTCGTTAATGCCATCCCCTCTTCTCCTTCCTTGAACGTTGCTCCTACCGACTGACTGCATCCACATCCACCAGAACTTTATCGATTGCGATGTCCGGCACGGTGTCGCCGCCTTCCGGCCCGGCCGACATTTTTCCCACAGCCAGCAGGTGTCCAGCGGCATCCTTCACGCGCACCATTGTTGACGCTTCCTGACGGGCCGTCACCCACCGTCCGGCTCCGGCCGGAACAGCCGTTCCATGCCGCACCCGCACGGCCATCCGCTCGTCCACCGTCACGGCGGGCAGCATCTCGAGCGCGGCATCCAGCGGCAGCACATCGTCCGCCAGCCGTCCGGCCAGCACCCGCGCCCGAATCTCATCCAGTGTAAACGCCCGTTCGACCGTCAACGGTCCGACGCGTGTCCGCTGCAGCGACAACAGGTGGCCGCCGACTCCCAAAGCCTCGCCGATATCCGCGCAGAGCGTCCGCACATAGGTCCCCTTGGAACAGCGGACTCTCAGCGTCACGTCCGGGCCGGCGATCTCCAGCACGTCCAGTTCGTAAATTTCCACGGCGCGCGATTCACGCTCGACCGTTTTCCCGGCCCTTGCCGACTTGTAGAGCGGCACGCCGGCCACCTTCACCGCCGAATACATAGGCGGCATCTGCGTGATCCATCCCCGAAAGGGCACGACCGCGGCCCGGATCTTTTCTTCCGTCAGTCCGTCGATCGGGCGTGTCGCCAGCACGGTGCCCGTTGCGTCCTGCGTATCCGTCATCTGGCCCAGCCGCAGGACCGCACGGTACTCCTTGTCCCATTCCAGCAAATATTCGGCGATGCGCGTGCCACGTCCCACCAGAACCGGGAGCACGCCGGTCGCCGCCGGATCGAGCGTGCCTGCGTGGCCGACCTTCTGCCCCTTCAAGAGCCCGCGTATTTTTGCCACGACGTCGTGCGAGGTCCAGCCGGCCTGCTTGTTAACGTTTAAAATGCCGTCGCCGATGCCGATTCCGCGCGCCACTGATGTCTCCGCCACCGCCGTCATGTCCAACGCCTTCACTGCCCTTCAATGGCCTTCGCCGGCGGCGCCGCTTCATCCGGCTTCGCGTCCTTGCGCCGCTCCTCGTCGAGATGATCGAGGATGGACAGGAGCCGGTCGCCGCGCGGCCCGCTGACGTCCTTCTGAAAGACGATCTCGGGCGTATAGCGCAGATTCAGCCGGTGGCCCAGTTCGGATCTGATAAACCCCTTGGCCTTGTCCAGCCCCGCCAGGGCCAGGCGCTCATGCTCGGCGTCGAGCAGGGTCGTCACGAAGACGCGGGCCAGCCGCAGGTCGTTCGTGATCTCCACGTCCGTGACCGTCACGGACGCCACGCGGGGATCCTTGGTCTTGCGCATGATGATGTCCGCCACTTCCATGCGAATCTGATCCGCCACCCTCGTCGCACGCGTGTACGCCGTCTTGGCCATGGTTGCCGCCTCACAGCAGTTCGATGCGCGACTGCACGATCTCGACCAGCGGCACCGACCGGATCTGGTTCAACACCTGATCCAGCACCTGGTTGACGTAGGCCTTCTCGTTGGCGACGCAGGCGATGCCCAGCACCGCCTTCTGCCAGAGATCCTGCTCGCCCACCTCGGCCACCGAGACGTTGAACTTGTCCCGGATCCGGTCCTTCAAGCTGCTCAACACCTGCCGCTTCGATTTCAGCGACTGCCCGTCCGGGATGAACAGTTCGACGGTGCAAATCCCGACGATCATCGCCCGCTACATCTTCGTCGCGATCTTATCCACCACGAACACTTCCAGAATGTCGCCGACCTTGATGTCATTGAAATTCTCGACGCTCATGCCGCACTCGTAGCCCTGCTGCACTTCCTTCACGTCGTCCTTGAAGCGGCGCAGGGACCCCATCTTGCCCTGGTAGACCGACACGTTGTCCCGCAGCACCCGGATGCTGGCGCCGGAGCGTTGAATGGTCCCGTCCGTGACGTAGCAGCCGGCGATGACGCCCGCCTTCGGGATCGTGAAGATCTGGCGGACTTCCGCGCGGCCCAGCACGCGCTCCTTGAGCGTCGGCGCCAGCAGGCCCTCCATCGCCGCCCGGATGTCCTCGATGGCGTTGTAGATGATCGTGTAGAGCCGGATATCGATGCCGTCCCGTTCCGCGAGCGCGGCGGCCTTCGGCTCCGGCCTGATGTTGAAGCCAATGACGATCGCGCGCGAAGCCGAGGCCAGCATGACGTCCGTTTCGGTGATCGCGCCGACTCCGGAGTGAATGACGCGGAGCTTGACCGCGTCGGTCGACAGTTTCTCGACCGCGCTGCCCAGCGCCTCCGCGGAGCCCTGCACGTCGGCCTTGATTACCACGGCCAGTTCCTTGACGTCGCCTTCCTTGATCCGCGCGAACAGATCGTCGAGCGTGACCTTGCCCGGCCCGGCGGCGATGTCGGTCGCGCGCTGCTTTTGCGCGCGCGCCTCGGCGATTTCGCGCGCGACGCGCTCGTCCTTGACCGCGACGAACAGGTCGCCCGCCCCCGGCACGCCCGGTATGCCGATGACTTCCACGGGGATCGAGGGCCCCGCTTCTTTTGCTTTGCCGCCGCGATCGTTGATGAGCGCGCGCACGCGACCGCTGAAGGTGCCGACGACGAAGGCGTCGCCGACTTTCAGCGTCCCGCTCTGCACCAGCACCGTCGCCACCGGGCCGCGTCCGCGGTCCAGCCTGGCTTCGACCACGACGCCCTTGGCCAGCCGGGACGGGTCCGCCTTGAACTCCAGCACGTCCGCCTGGAGCAGAATCATTTCCAGCAGGGAATCCAAGCCGGTCTTCTGCTTGGCGGAGACCTCCACGAAGATCGTCTGGCCGCCCCAGGCTTCCGGAATCAACTGGTGTTCAGCCATTGCGTTTTTCACGCGGTCAGGATTGGCGCCGGGCTTGTCGATTTTATTGATCGCCACGATGATCGGCACGTTGGCCGCCTTCGCGTGGTGAATCGCTTCGACCGTTTGCGGCATCACGCCGTCATCCGCCGCGACGACCAGCACGACCAGATCCGTGATCTTCGCGCCGCGCGCACGCATCGACGTGAAGGCCTCGTGGCCGGGCGTATCCAGGAACGTGACCTGCTTGCCGTGCACCGACACCGTATAGGCGCCGATATGCTGCGTGATTCCACCCGCCTCGCCCTCGGCGACTTTCGTTTGTCGAATAGCATCCAGGAGCGAGGTCTTGCCGTGGTCCACGTGGCCCATGATCGTCACGACCGGCGGACGCGGCAGCAGCGCCCCGCCCTCTTCGACGTCGGCGGGCTCGTCGAGCAGCGCCTCGCCCTGTTTCTCGATCACGATCTCGGTCTTCACGCCGAAGCTCTCGGCGATCAATTGCGCGGCGTCCATATTCATCGGCTGATTCAGCGTCAGCATCTGGCCGGTGTCCATGAGCTTGCGCATCACGTCGGCGGGCCGCTGCCCGACCAGCTCGGAAAATTCCTTGACCGTGAGGCCGGCCGTCAGCTTGATGGCCTTCTGGCGCGGCTTGGTGATTTCCGTGACGGCCGACGCCTGTTGATGGCGGGAGCGGTCCTCCCGGCGATGGACGGGAATCGCTCTTAGATCTTGCCATCGGGCAGCGTCTTCGCGGAAACGCAGATCGTCCTCGTCCTTGACCCGGCCGGTCGTTTTCTTGGCCTTCTTGTTGAGTTTGTCCTTGAGCCCCGCCTCGCCGGCCGGCTGGCCGAATTCCGGCTCCTTCTTTTTCCGCGCGGCGGCCTCGCCGGCCGCCCCGGGAGCGGACATCGGCGCGGCAGGCGGCGTAGTCCGCGCCGGAGCAACGCCCAGCGGCTCGTGGACGGGAACTGCGTGGCTGGATGCTGGAGGATGTCCGGAAAGAGGAACGGGCTCGTGCGCCGGTTCGGGCGCAGATACGGCGGCACTCTCATGCGCAGGGCCCGCGGGGTGAATCGGCGTCATCGGCTGGGGCTCGGCGGGAGCCGCGACCACATCGGCCGCTTCGTCCTCTTTTTTCTTCTTGAAGAGCAGCCGTTTCTTGTCGACTTTGGGAGCGTCTTCAACCGCGGGAGCCTGCTTGGCCCCCGCATCCTTCTTCACCAATGCCCTGGCGGCCGGCTTGGCGGCCTTTGCGGCAGGCTTGCCCTTGCCGAGCTTGGCCAGCACGGTCTGGACCGCGTCGTCATCCAGCGTACTGCTGTGCGACTTGGCGGCAATGCCGAGCTTCTTGAGTCCGGCGAGCAATTCCTTGCTCTCCATCTCAAGCTGTTTGGCCAGATCGTGAACGCGCGTGCCTGACATGCGTGCGATCTACCTCGTGCCCTTCAACATCATGGTCGTGAATCCTTCAGACCGCGACCGTCGCGCCTTCATTCCCCTGTTCCGCCTCTTTCTTCCGCTGCTCGCGGGCGGCTTCTTCCTCGCGCTGCGCCTCGGCCTCCTCGGCCAGCGCCGCCTTGATTTCCTTGTCGCGCTCGACCTTTTCCTTCTCGTATTCCGTCGCGCTGATGATGTCGATCTTCCAGCCGGTCAGCCGCGCGGCCAGGCGGACGTTCTGCCCGTTCTTGCCGATCGCCAGCGACAGTTGCGAATCGGCCACCACGACCAGCGCCGATTTCTTCTCCTCGTCGATGCCGACCTTCTCGATGCTCGCCGGATTCAGCGCCTCCGCGATGAAGACGCGCGGATCGTTGGTCCAGGCGATGATGTCGATCTTTTCGCCGCGCAGCTCCCGCACCACTGCCTGCACGCGCGAGCCCTTGATGCCGACGCAGGCGCCGACCGGGTCCACCGCCTTGTCGCGCGAGGAGACGGCGATCTTCGTCCGGTCGCCCGGCTCGCGGACCACGCCCTTGATCTCGACGATCTTCTCGCCGACCTCGGGCACTTCGAGTTCGAACAGCTTGGCCACGAACTGCGGGTGGGACCGGGAGAGGATCACCTGCACGTCCTTCGGCGTCTTGCGCACTTCGAGCAGATAGGCCTTCACGCGGTCGCCGCGCCGGTAGGTCTCGCGGGGAATCTGCTCCTGGATCGGCAGGATCGCCTCGGTCTTGCCGAGATCCACGATGTAGTTGCGCCGCTCCTGGCCGATGATGATGCCGTTGATCAGGTCGCCCTGGCGGGTCGAGTATTCCTTCTGCACCGCCTCCCACTCGGCTTCACGGACCTTCTGGCAGATCACCTGCTTGGCGGTCTGCGCGGCAATCCGGCCGAGTTCGTCCATCTCGATCAGCGAGCCGATTTCGTCGCCGACCTCCGCGCCGTCGTCCACCTTGCGCGCTTCCGCGATCGAGATTTCCGCCTTGGGATTGACGACGGTTTCGACGATGGTCTTCAGCGAGATCACCGAAATGTCGCCCGTCTTGGCGTCGATCTCGACCTTGACGTTCTCGCCCTGCCCGAAGCGCTTCTTCGCGGCCGTCTGGAGCGCCGTTTCCACCGCGCCCATGATGCGGGCCTTGTCGATGCCCTTCTCGCGGCCCAGTTGGTCGATCACTGCAATCAGTTCTTTGCCGTTCATGATTCTGTCCCTCGCTCATTCGCACGAGCCCGAACACCATCTTCTGTGAAAGATTCGGCGCCAATAATCCGGGTCTCGTCGATGCCCTTCTCCCGGTTCAATCGATCAAGCACTGCAATCAGTTCTTTGCCGTTCATGGTCTCATTCCTCGTTTGCTAGACTCTGTCTCTCTGCCTCTTCCTTAAAAGGTGACCTGCGGGCGCCCTTCTGCAATCTGTTCCCACGTGAACTGCAGGGTCTGCTCCGACCGTTTCTCCTCCACCACCAGCGTCACGCCGTCGTCGCGCACCTCGCGCAGCGTGCCGACCACCCGCCACTGCCCGTTGATCGGGGTCCGGAGCTTGAGGTTGACCAGCGTGCCCAGCGCGCGGTCGTACTGCCCGCGTCGCTTGAACGGCCGGTCGAGCCCCGGTGACGAAACCTCGAGCGTGTAGGAGTGCGGGATCGGGTCCTCGACGTCCAGCGCATGGCTCAGCGAAACATGCACTTGCTGACAATCGTCCAGGCTCACGCCGCCCGGCTTGTCGAGGAACACCCGCACCAGCGTCCGCTGGCCCTGCCCGACGCACTCGACCTCCACGACATCCACGCCGAGTGAACGGGCAATCGGCGCCGCGATGGTCCGGACGCGTTCGGCGATGGACTGGGACTCGCGCCTTCTGGCCGCTCCAGCCGGCCCCTGCGTGTTCCAATCCATGTGTGCACCCGTCTCAAACAAAAAGTGGGCCGGAGGCCCACTTTCACGCGTCCCAACCTACCATTTTGGGTAGATGAACGCAAGAGGGAAGGGAGGATGAGCTGACGGCTTGGTCTCCCTTCGTGCTCGCGCAACGCGCGGCCTCGGAAGGCCCTCGTTGGACGCGCGCAGTTGAAGGGAGACCAAGCCGCCGCTCGAAGGAATAGACGGTTTCCACGAAATAAAAAGAGAAAGGCGACAGGCCGCTTCCAAGCCTGTCGCCTTAACGCTTCGCCACGTTCAGCGGGCTACTTCTACACTGTTTGCCCGACTAACTTTGAATGTCCTCGTTTTCTTTCCATTGAATGTCTCTGTTTTCTCCCCACTAACCTTCGTTCCGGAAGTAACGATCTAAGGCAAGTAATTCATCGAGATGTCTCTGCTCCAAAGGGATCGTTTCTCTGAAGCAAATCGCGAAACCAGTAACTGCAGTCCAAATGGATGATTGGAAAAAGCTCACAACCTCCCAGATTTTTCTAGGATTCGAAGAAGGCCCATAATCAAATCCTGTTACCTTCAAAACATCTCCCACAATATTAGTTTGATGATTTTCCCACATCCCATTATAGGTATGGTGAAGTTCTTTACTTTTCTTGGAATAAAGTACCCGAAAAAGCTGCTCGGAATTTCCTTCTTGTTGTCCTAAAACAGCATCCATTTTCTGGCCCCACACTTTTCTAACGACTTCATGCTTGGGACTTTGATTTTCCCTAAACCATTTTCGTAAATGACTCGTGGCCGGTTCATCCGCGCTACAAAACGAAAAATATTTTGCGAGATCAACAGCTTCATCAATTGGGCGCAGGAGCATAAAGACATCCCAATAGCGATGCTCTAACCCCAATACTGCAAAGTTTAGAAGGCGAATAACCTTGGCATAGATGATATAGGCTGCCACTCGCCCAGACTCTTCCCGCAAACAATCAAGCCTCTCTTGATAAAACTGATGAATCTTTGAAAGGGTCGAAATATACTGATGATAACGACCTATGGCTTCTTTTGATTTCTGGATAAATTTAGCATCCTCTCCTGAATCTAAGTCGCGTTTCCTTCTATTGGATTCCAAAGCCAATGCGCTTATCGCACCAGTTTGTGTATCTGAAGAATGTGCAAGATTTTTAAACGAGTCGATCGTCATGGCCGGCTCACCATTGAGTATACCCACTACAATCTTTCTATCTTTGAGCAAATTTCCCATGACATGGTCGGACAGCCGTAGCGCGAAGGTAGCATCGGACAGGGATATCATTGCCGGCGAGGACTTTGCAGATTCTTTCTTTTTTTGACTCACTCGACGAACCGCCGAAAGGCGGCCTGGAGCCTTTGCGTCACGGGGCCCGGCTTGCCGGAGCCGCCCGCTCCGATGGCTTGGCCGTCCACCTGGACGACCGGCAGGACTTCGACGGTGGTGCCGGTGAGGAAGATTTCATCGGCATGGAGCAACTCGTCCTTCGTGGCGAATCGTTCCTCCACCGGCAGGCCTTCCTTGCGTGCCAATTCCAGCATGATCGTCCGCGTCACGCCCGAGAGAATCTGCTCCCCTTCCTGGGCCGTGACGACCGAGCTGGCCTTGACGATCATCACGTTGCTGACCGCGCCTTCCGTCACCTGTCCATTTCGAATGAACACGGCTTCGAAGGCGCCGGCCTGTTTGGCCTTCTGCCGCGCCAGAATATTGGGAAGCAGATTGACGCTCTTGATGTCGCAGCGGCCCCAACGCCAGTCGTCCATGGTCATCACAGCGACACCGGATGCCTGGAGCGTGGGATCCATCGGCCTCATCTCCCGCACAGTCATGACGGCGGTCGGCTTGGCTGACGCAGGGAAGACATGGTCGCGCGGAGCCGCGCCTCGGGTCAGTTGAAGATAGACCTTGCTCTCCGCATAGCCGCTCCGCTTGATCCCGTCGCGGACATGGGCCGCCCATTGCTTGAGATTCCAGGGCAGTGGCAATTCGATGGCCCTGGCGCTCCGTTCAAGCCGGACGAGGTGCGCGTCGAGTTGGAAGGGTTGGCCGTGGTAGGTACGGATGACTTCGTAGATACCGTCGCCGAACTGAAAGCCCCGGTCTTCCACTGAGACCATCGTCTCTTCTAAAGGAAGAAATCGGCCGTTCACAAACCCAATATCAGGCATGAACGTCTTTCAGGGGCGGGCAGAGCTGTCCGTCGCGTTGACGAGAAACACCCGGCGGTCTTCGGCGGTGAATTTCCAGCCCATGCGCTTTTCGAACACGATGCGATGCTCGCCCTTCTCGAGCGCGCGAAATTCGAAGGTCCGCGTGCCGTTGTCCACGGCATTGTTGCCGGCAACTCTCAGATAGTCGTCGCCGACCAATGCGATCTGGACTGTGTCGTAGGAAGGCACCCACTGTTCTCCCCTCGTCCGATCTTCCCAGAGCTGGATGGGAAACGGCTGCCCGGTCTGGACCGACAGGTGCTTGACCTCGCCCGCTGTGCCGTCTTGTCCGGTCATCGTGAATACTCTCGACAATTAATCCTGGACCTTGCGGCGGGGCCCGACAAAGACCTCGTTCTCCTTGACCTTCACTTCGTAGCTGCCCACGCAGTTGCCGCCGCCGTCGGAAGCCAATCCAGTTCGGACGTCGAAGGCGAGATCGTGCCAGGGACATGACACAACATGCCCCTTCAGCGTCCCCTCGCCCAACGGGCCGCCCTGATGGGGACAGATATTATAGATGGCATAGAAGGTGCCGCTCACGTTGAAGACGGCGAGTTCGCGTCCGTTGACCTCGACGACCTTGGCGCCCCCTGTCGGGATGTCGTCCACGGCGGCGACTCGCGTGAAACCTTCCATGCTCACAGTTTTGGATGAACCGGCCATGGTCCCCGCTATAACTTCAGCGTGAATTTCAGCTCGACGCCGGTCGAAAGTTGTTCCCGCTTGATGAACCCGGCCTCGGTCTCGATCACGTACCGGGCATTTTCCGGCGGCGGGCCGTAGGCCGGGCAGGGATCCTTGTTGCAAGGCGCGGCGCGCTCCACCAGATGCACCACGTGCCGGCTTTCGTCCGCCCAGATCACGTCCACCGGAAAGGTAAAGCCCTTCGTCCTGACCCGATGACGATCGGACGTCTCGAAGATATACAGCATCCCGGAGTCCGGCGGCAACGATTCCCGGAACGCCAGCCCGAACAGGAGCTTTTCCGGCGTATCGGCGACTTCGGCCTCGATCAGGGCGCCGCTGGGAAAGGTCACAATAATGGTATCGGTCTCCTTGGGGCCCGCAAAAAACCAACTCCCCGCGAACAGCCCCGCCGCCAGCACGATCAAGATCACGACCCGGCGCTGGGTCGGCGGTGTTTTCGATGGCGTCAGAATATCCATGGTTTTTCTTTCCCCAAACCAACTAGGCCCAACGGCCCATATCAATCAAGCACATGGGCCTTCTGCTCGCCATCCCGCTGTTGACTTGAAAAAGAAGCACGGTCTAGAATGACGCCCTTGGACCGATTGAATATCGGTTTGATGCACTTGTCAATACCGCTTGCAAGGAGATATGAGTCATGTCACTTTTAATTACAACCGAATGCATTTCCTGCGGCGCCTGCGTGCCGGAATGTCCCAACGAGGCGATCTTCGAAAGCCGGAGCGACGCGGAAGCCAAGGGCAACCACGTCGGCGAGGGCCAGGGCGATTATGTGATCACGCATGAACGCTGCACCGAGTGCGTCGGCCATTTCGACGAGCCGCAGTGCGCGGCCGTCTGCCCGGTGGACAATTGCTGCATCTCCGATCCGGCCTATCCCGAGAAAACCGACGTGCTGCTCGAGAAAGCC
>Ga0187893_10001068_pt1 | contig 68215 bp, 51 predicted proteins | sample MA1701074metaG_FD_139574 | JGI IMG/M metagenome (GOLD analysis project Ga0187893, IMG submission 139574) | White microbial mat communities from a basaltic lava cave in the Kipuka Kanohina Cave System on the Island of Hawaii, USA - MA170107-4 metaG ...
ACTCCCCAAGGTTCATGGCTGACTCCCTTCTCAAAGGCCGTCAGCCACAGGTTTCTATTGCCCGGAACACTACGCCCAGAGAAATCTCAGCGGCCTTTCAGAATTTCGGGACTGCTTCTAGTAGCCCGTGTCCGAAAGTACCCCCAAAACCCGGCCTCCCCATATGGAGCGCGATACCTCCAATATCTATTGGGGCGGGCAGAACAGTGTCACGTAGGTTTCGTACCAAAGTTGGGCGGCAGGATCGTCGGGATCAGCCACCCATCTTGAAACCGTGCTCCAAAATACAACCCATTTACCGGTGACAAATTGAAGAGTGCCGTCGGTGGCGTAGCGGTAACCGGGCCCAGTCACGATCCATTCCTGAAGGGAACCTACCCGGACGGCGCTTGTTACCCTACTTCTTGTTACTTGCGCCGCAGTGGCACGCGCCGCGCTGTCCTCTAATGCCCTCTCGACACACCCCATGAGTAGGTTTATGAGCACGTCCTTGGCGTCCTCTGAAGAGAGTGCCGGAGTGGGAGTTGGCACAGGCCCTTGCGTGCTGGCGGCAGTGGGCGTCGGTTGTAGCGTAGCGGTAGCGGTATAAGTGGGCATCGGAGTCTGGGTGGGGGTCGGAGTCAGCGTTGGGGAAGCGGTTGGAGTGGGCTGCGGCGTTGGGGTCGAAGGTTGCTCTGACGGAGCCTGCTGAATCCGTGTGACAGTAGCCTGCACCCTCGCCTCCACGGTGGCGTCAAGCCGGGATTCGACCGTCGCGATAATGTCACGAGTGGCCGTGGCAGGTGTGCTACTCGGCAAAGCGCAGCCTGACAGCAGCACTAAGGTCAGAGCAAACCCGGACAGACGCAGTTTCATACGTTCGAGACTAGCCGGGGGTTTCGTTTTCTTCGACGGGGATCACCGTAATCGGACTGGCAGGCACCCCCAATAGGAGCATCGCCCCAATAGGAGTTTTCAATTTTCAGCGTGCGGGGCAGACATGCCGGTACAGGGTGAGCGAGACGGCAACCGAATACTCCCCCATCACGCCGAACAAGCGTCGTCGAGCGATCAGCGAGAGAGCCTGAACTTCCCCCCGCTGGATGATCCGGGCGGTACTTGGCAGAGAGCGCGGCCCGTAGCGATGGCCCGCCAGACTATGGCGCCCACGTGCTCGTGGAGATGACTGAGTTCCGGCGGAAGCTCCGTGGAAACGAAGTCCCGGAGCAGTTTGAGTTCGGCGTCCGGCACGCCCAAGTCTTTGAGGGCCGGCATGAACGCCTGATCGTAGAGTTTGGCCCAGGCCGAGCGGCGAAGGGCGAATGAGTATTCCCCGGACTTGCGGAACCAGATACCGCCGAGAAGCTCCGCCACGAGGTTCGGTTTCTTGGCGTTCTGCTTAGTGTAGATACCCTGGGCCAGGTCCATCGCGTTACGGACGCGGCCCTCGGCGCCCCGCAGCGTTTCGGGTCCCCCCGCACCTACTATGTCGTAGAGGGCGTCATCCACGCCGAACGGGAGGATGCCGGAACCGGTACCCGGCTTCCGGTCTCACGCGGCCAACCGAAACCCCTCCCATCACCGGAAAGGCCCTGCGTAGTCCCCCTCATAATCGTCGAAATAGTCATAGTCATAATAGTCGCCCCAGTACGGTGACCCGTAATAGGATTTGTGAACCGGTGTTGGAGTCGCTCTGAGTACTCTCTGCTGTAGCTCGGCGTTCTCTGCGTAAGTTCGCTTGATGCTCCACCAAATGAACAAGCCAAACAACGTCCAGAACACGGCCGCAATAATCACATCCGGTGTGGGATTGCGTTTCTTCTTTGTCTGAAACTCATGAAGGCTCATGTGCGCAGGTTTGCAGGCAGCCGCTTGCACGCACATCGGGGATCGCGCCAAAGCAGGCTGGCAGGCACCCATCAATAGCATGGTTGTTCCAATAGAGAGTTTCAGTTTTTCAGCGAGCCATCAGACATGCCGGTACCGGGCGCGGGACGTGGCAACCGAATACTCCCCTATCCTTCGAAACAAACACGGTCGAGCGATCAGCGAGAGAGCCTGAACTTCCCCTGGATGATCCGGGCGGTACTTGGCACCGCGCGCGGCCTTACCTAAACTTGGAGTCAGCAGTCCGCTGTTCAGGCGGGGGGAATGGAGGCCGTCAACATGAACGCTCAGATGTCCCTACGCAGGCTGGCGACGGTGCTAGGTGTGTCGCAGCCCTTCCTGTCGCAGATACGGGCAGGAAAACGGCCTCTGCCGGTGCCTCTCAGGTTTAGGATTGAAGCGCTTGGTGCCTATCACTTGCTTATCAGTGATAAGCACGAGAGACTTGTTGGTGGAGCCGTTACACCGGCTTTTCCATCTCACCGTGGGGCTGTAGCTCAACCGGGAGAGCGCCTGCTTTGCAAGCAGGAGGTAAGGGGTTCGAGTCCCCTCAGCTCCACCACCGCGCCAGGTTGATAAGGCCGTCTGCACGACGGCCTTATTGATATGTGTTACCTGTACATACTGCGGAGCGTGCCTTCAGGCCGCTATTACAGCGGGACGGCCGCGGACTCAGACGCTCGTCTTGCGCAGCACAACGCAGGCAAGACCAGTTCCATCCGTGCCTACCAGCCTGGCTACTCGTCTAGACGGAGGCCTTCAGGACCCGGCCGGAAGCGATGCAGCGCGAACGTGAGGTGAAGTTGTGGGAGAGCCCGCAGTACATGGAGCGGGTACTTGGACTCGGGTGGGTGCTTACCTGGGAGAGCGTCCCGATGACATGGAGAAGGTAAGGGGTCCGAGTCCCCTCAGCTCCACCAATCCTGTCCGTTACTGGATAGTCACCTTACTGCACAGTCACCTGGCCGCTGATCTGCGTCGAGCCGGCTGACCCACTTACGGTGTATGAGCCGAACTGGTTTATCACCCACCTCAGTCGCAGCTTGCCGTCACTCCCGATTGTTCCTGTCACCTGGGCTTGTGATATGACCCCGCCGGCTGGACGGGTCAGGGTTGCCGTCACTTGCACACCCGGCGCGCCAACAAGGTCTAGGTATACCTCACTCTGCACGCCTGGCACTGTGTGCACAAAGGTGAGCGTATAGGTCGTCGGCCTGGGAGTGAGCGTCGGTGTCGGTGTAGGCGTGGGCGCGCGTGTGGGAGTTGCCGTAACGGTGACACCGGGAGTCGGAGTCGGCGATGGTGTCGGACTTGGTGTCGCCACCTGCACGCCCGTCGTCGGCGTCTGGTTCCGCGCGGTCCAGGCCGCAACGCACTCGGCGGGACAAGAGGCGCCATACGCCTCCATTATGTTTTCGATGTGGCGTATCTTGGCGCCTGGGCGGTCGCCATTCCTGTTGTTCCATGTCTGGGCCATTATGCTTGGCTCGACACCCGCCTGGTTTGCTTCGCCCACAGCGTCCCCGGTGGGCTCGACACCGCCGCCTGGAGCGTCCTGGTACTCATCGTCCTGGCCCATCGCGTGTCCGACTTCGTGCGCAATCGCCTCACCGGAGTCCAGGTCGTCCCAGTCTCCGACGATATCGTCCTTGACGCCCGAACTCCCCAAAGTCATGTTCGACCGGTGTTGACCGCCAGGCGGCACGTGTACGACGTTGATCTGGGCATATATCGGGTCTACGGCGCCGCCAAGTTTCGTGTTGATTGTTAGCACGACGTCGCAGCAGTTTCTTGAGAGTTTGCCGCTCCACACGCGCCTTATCGCAGCAACCCACGTGTTGATCAAGTCCTGGCGTGCTCCGTCCCCGTGGAATTGCAAATTGAGTGTGATGTTGAAGTGACAATCCGTCACCTCTGCAACCACGTCTTCCACCGGCCTCTCGAGAGGCTTGGCCAGGACCTTCTGGCTGCCGGTCGCCTCCGAAGGGTCAACGGCTGAGTTTGGCGCGAGCGCCTGTAGCACTTGCTGGGCGTACTCAGAGAGAAGTTGCGGCGGTTCGCTGAATATGAGCTGCTCGTCCGACCGGGCCGCCTCTTGCAGTACCGCGATGCCCCGCCGGTCGCCAAGCCGCAGCAACGTGGCCGCAGCGACGGCCCGGTTGCTAAGGTTCGCGTCATCGAGCCCCTTGGCGACCTGTGGGATGTCTCCCACTTCAGCTAACCGGCTGGCGTAGTAGAGCCCGGCCCACCTCTTCACGAGGTCTGGTGATTCGATCAGCGCCAGCACTTTGGGCGCGACCGAGCGCCCCGACTTGACCAACGTTTCCGCGCCGTCGAGCGACGTAGGGTTGGACGGACTCAGCGCATTGATGATTGCGTCTGCCTGGCTGTCCACTGAAGCGGTAGCGGCAACAACGGTGCTACCAGTGGGCTCTGCAGTTGGGGATGCGCCGCCACCGCATGCAATTGCAGCCCCCAGGGCAACGGTGGCGACTGCAGCCAGTATCAAATGCAGGCGTTGCTTGCTCATACCCCTATCCCTGTTGCTGTCTCCATCTCCGTGGCGGTCAGGCGGGCATCCTATCACCAACCGCCCGCATTGCTCTCAGGGCGCTAGCGATGGGGCCGCGCGCTGTCTGAAAGGCCCCATCACTGGGATATTCTTGCCTTGACTGGCCCATAGGCCACCTGTGCTGGCAGTCGTGGGGTAGCGTACAGAAATACACGTGGCCTTTGCGGCCACTTTCGTCTCGCCCATAAAGACAATGCATGGTTGGCAGGGCGGCAGATGCCACTGGTCCTCATAGCGCTCGCTATCATCGGCGTAGGCGCCGTCGTCGCAGTCGCCACTGCGCGCGTGCCGGACCGGGCGGCGCGCATAACTGCTGGGTTCGTGATCGCGGGCTGCCTGTCAGGCGCAGTCGCAGCGGCCAGGGTGCTGTCATCAGGCAACGAATTCACGTACTACGCCGCCTGGAGCGTCCCGCTCGCTAGTTTTTCCATTGGCATCGACAGCCTGGCCGCCGTATTCCTGCTTGGCCTGTTTGGCGTATCGGCCCTGGCGGCGGTTTTCGGCGCGGGGTACATGCACGGCGCCAACGCCCGGCAGGCGGCTGTGGGCTGGTCCATGTACGCGCTCCTCGTCGGGGCGATGGCCCTCGTCGTGCTCGCCAGGAATGGCGTGCTATTCCTCCTCGCCTGGGAGCTGATGGCCCTTTCCTCGTTCTTCCTGGTGACACTCAACGACGCGTCCGTAGAGGTGCGCAACGCAGGCAAGACGTACCTAATCGCCTCTCATATCGGCACTGCGTTCCTGCTGGCGTTCTTCCTGATTGCCGGGCAAGCCAGCCAGACGCTCGACTTCTCGGAACTGGGCGCTGCCGGGCGGACAGCCGGGATGTCAGGCGCCCTGTTCGTCCTCGCCCTCATTGGCTTCGGGACGAAGGCTGGCCTGATGCCAATGCACGTGTGGCTGCCTGAGGCGCATCCTGCGGCGCCCAGCCATGTCTCCGCGCTCATGTCCGCAGTGTTGATCAAGACAGGCATTTACGGTCTGTTGCGTGCGTTGCAACTCATCGGCGCGCCCGAATCGTGGTGGGGCTGGTCCCTTATCGGCCTGGGGCTAACGAGCGCAGCCCTAGGCGCGTTGCTGGCTCTGGTGCAGCACGACCTGAAGCGGCTGCTCGCCTACTCGACGGTCGAGAACGCGGGGCTCATCGCCATGGGCATTGGCATAGGAGTCCTTGGGCAGCTCTACGGGTCGCCAGTCATGGCCGCGCTTGGCTACGGCGGCGCAATCATGCACGTCATGAACCACACTGTTTTCAAGGGCCTGCTCTTCCTGGGGGCAGGCGTAATTGACCGGGCGACCGAGACACGTAACCTGAACAGGCTCGGTGGCCTGATGAAGTGGATGCCGGTGACGGGCACGGCCTTCTTGATAGGCTCGATGGCCGCAGCTGGCGTTCCGCCCCTCAACGGGTTCATAGGCGAGTTCTTGCTCTTCCGCGCGGGCACCGGCGGAGGCACGTCCAACAATGCCGGGGACGTTGTGCTGGGCGCCCTGACAGCCGTCGGCATAGGCGTGACAGGCGCGCTGGCTGCGGGGGCGTACCTGAAGGCATTCGGCACGGCCTTCACAGGCGCCCCCCGAACTCCCGCGGCGGCCCGAGTGCGAGAGACCCGCGCCGCGATGTGGCTGCCTCTCGTCGTCCTCGCCGTGCTTGCCGTAGCGGCCGCATTTTCGGCCCCGCTCCTGCTTGACGTCGCTGGCGACGCTGCGTCGGTCGTCACAGGGTCTGATTCAGCGGCGGTCAAAGCCACGCTGCAAGACGCAACTGGCGGGCTCAAGAGCGTTATCGCGGTCTTCGCCGTCCTGGCGGCGGCGGGCGCCGGCCTTGCACTGCTAAGGCTGTGGCTCCTATCGGGTCGCACCGTGACAAAGGCCGTCACTTGGGACTGCGGCTACGCTCGCCCCGGAGCGCACATGCAGTACACGGGGTCATCATTCGTCCAGCCACTTGCCGTCCTGTTCCAGGCCGTCCTAAGGTCGAAGTTCAATATCACTAGACCTGAGGGGTTATTCCCGCGCCGCGTTTGAGTCTGTGACGCCTGACCCGGTGCGTGATACCGTCTACCACCCTTCGGCCCGCACCGTGGACAGGACGCTCCTGAGGCTCAGGTGGCTGCAACACGGCCGGACAAACATATACATCCTCTACATTGCGGCTACGCTCCTCGCGCTGCTGGTCTGGAAGGTGGGGTTCTCGTGATGGCCTCACTCATTCAGCCAGACATATCGGCGCGACAGCCTGCAGAGCAGCAGACATGACCGCTGTCGCAGCCGTCCACATCGCGCTCGCCCTGTCGCTTTCTCCGCTGCTTGTGGGGACCATCAACCGCACAAAGTCACTGTTCGGGGGCCGGACAGGGCAGCCTCTGCTCCAGTCTTACTACGACCTTGCGAGGTTGCTGCGGAAGGGCGCAGTCTACAGCAGCACAACGAGCTGGATATTCCGCGCCGGGCCGGTCGCAGGTCTGGCAGCGGCACTGGCTGCGCTGACTCTGCTGCCCCCGGGTGGAGGACGCTCACCCCTTGCGTTCGCCGGAGACTTCTTCCTGTTCGCGTACCTGCTCGGCGTCATCCGGTTTTTCCTTGTCCTGGCCGCCCTGGACACGGGATCAGCTTTCGAGGGCATGGGCGCGAGCCGCGAAGTCATGATCTCTGCGCTGGCTGAACCGGCGATGCTGGCTGCGCTAGCCGCACTGGCGCACCTGACAGGTTCGCTTTCGCTGAGCGGCCTGATGGGCGGCGCCGGCGAGGACGGGTTCATCGCCGCAGCGCCGGTCGTCCTGCTCGCCGCCGCCGCCCTCTTTGGAGTCATGCTCGCCGAAAACGCCCGCATCCCTGTGGACGACCCGAACACCCACCTTGAACTGACGATGGTCCACGAGGTCATGGTGCTGGACCATAGCGGGCCTGACCTGGCGTACATCCTGTACACCTCTGCTCTCAAGATATGGCTGCTGGGCGCGGTCACGGTTGGCGTGTTGCTGCCGCTATCGGGTCTGGACCCGTGGGCCAGTCTGGGAGCGCTTGTCGCCGGGCTTTTCGTCCTGGCTGCTATCGTCGGCGTAATTGAGTCGTCATTTGCGCGGCTGAAGATGTCGCGCGTACCCGTTTTCCTGGGCGGCGCGGCTGCCCTCTCCGTGTTTGCTTTCATCATCGTCTACAGGAGCTGACATGGCGGCTGACTGGCTCAACGTTGCGCTGGCGGTCCTGATGCTGACGGACCTCTTGCTCCTCCTGACCGGGAAGTTGCAAGCGATGGTCCGTCTTGTGGCAATACAGGGTGTAATGATCTGCGCCGTGCCCCTGCTTACGCACTGGCCTGACGTTGGCTGGGCGCTCTGGGCAGTGGCCCTGGGCAACTTTGTCGTCAAAAGCATCGGGTTCCCCTGGCTCACGTTCTGGACAGCGCGCCGGGTCCACGTGCGGGGACAACTTGAACCGGGCGCAAATTACGTAGTTTCAATTGCGGCGGGAGTACTTTTCCTCATCGCCTCGTTGTGGCTGGGCGCCAGGCTTGAGCCGCCCGAAGCGCTGAAGTCGTCCCTGTCCGTCCCCGTGGCGCTCCTGACCGTGCTCACCGGCCTCTTTCTGATCATCGCCCGACAGAAGGCGCTCACGCAGGTTGCGGGATACCTTGTGCTTGAGAACGGCATATTCACCTTTGGCACGTCGCTCGCGTGGGAACAGCCCGTGATCGTGGAAATGGGGATCTTGCTTGACGTGTTCGCAGCCCTGTTCGTGATGGGTATCACCGTGTTCCACATTGGGCGCACGTTTGACTCTATTGACGTCGCAGAGATGACCTCCTTGAGGGACACGCGCAGATGACCGGCTGGCAACTCGCCGCCGCCGCTCAGGCACAGCAGGCCTCTCATGGCGAAATTTCGGTCGAGCGCGCCGTGGCACGGGCATGACAGTCGCGCTGTGGCTCGTCCCTGTACTCGGCGGCATCGTCGCGCTCTTGCCGTGGCCGGCGGCCGCGCGACGCGTCCTGCTCGCGGCGGTCGCAATTGCGCACCTCGCGATGGTCATATTCGCCTGGGTTGACCGCCCGGCCCCGATGCTAGGCGGCTGGGTCGCGCTGGACGACCTGGGCCTGCTGTTCCTCACCACCACGAGCGCGATATTCGCCGCTGCTGCGGTCTACGGCGTGGGTTACCTGGAGCGGGAATCGCACGCTGACGAACGGCCCGACTTCATCACCGGCATACCGTTCCCGAACCTGCCTGAGTCGTTCTTCGTAGTCGGGTTGCTGTTGTTCTTGGGCGCCATGACTCTGGTCACAGTCAGCCAGCAACTGGGCTTGCTGTGGGCAGCAGTCGAAATGGCCACGCTCACCAGCGCGCCCCTCATCTACTTCCACAGGCACAAGAGAGCGCTGGAGGCCGCCTGGAAGTACCTCCTGATATCGTCCGTCGGGATTGCGCTCGCGCTCCTGGGCACGATATTCATGTCAGTTGCGACCTCCGCGGCAGGGGAGGCCGGGGGCGGGCTGACGGTCGAGAGCCTCACCGCTCAGGCAGGAGCGATGGACGCGCAGTGGCTCAAAGCGGCGTTCATCCTGATCGTGGTGGGCTACGGCACCAAGATGGGCCTTGCTCCACTGCACACCTGGCTGCCGGACGCGCACTCAGAAGCGCCGTCCCTGGTGTCGGCCCTCCTGTCTGGCGCGCTCCTAAACACGGCATTTCTGAGCATACTGCGCATCATGCAGGTGTGCACGGCGGCAGGACTTGCCGACTTCTGTTCTGACCTGCTTGTCTTGTTTGGGTTGGTCTCAATGGCCGTCGCCGCGGTGTTCGTCCTGCGCCAGCCAGACTTCAAGCGTATGCTCGCCTATTCGAGCGTTGAGCACATGGGGATACTGGCCTTCGGCGCGGGTGTCGGCGGCCAGTCCGGCTACGGCGTGATGCTTCACCTGGTCAACCACTCAATGGCCAAGGGGATGTTGTTCCTCATTGCTGGAAACATCCTCACCGTGTACCGGACCAAAGCGGCCCAGGTCGTAACCGGTCTGGTGCATACGTTGCCTGTGTCCGGCATCCTGTGGGCGGCCGGGTTCCTCGCAATCATAGGGTCGCCGCCCTTTGGGACCTTCACGAGCGAGCTCCTCGTGCTGAAGGGCGGCCTGGACCAGGGCAGGTGGGCGCTCACGGCTGTCTTTCTGGCCTTGCTACTTACCGTGTTCGTCGGTATGGCGAGCGCCTTCCTGCACATGGTCCAGGGCAGACCGGCCGTGACGGCATCGAGGAGGACGAGGCGAGAGCCGTGGACGGCAATCGTCCCTCCGGCGGTCCTTGGCCTGGCCGTCCTATTCCTGGGCATCCACGTGCCTGAGCGGATGGGCACCGTCATCCGCTCCGCGGCGGCAATGATCGGAGGCGCGCCTTGAGTGTGCTGACTGGCCTCAAGCTGAAGAACGCGCAGGTGGCGCCGATGGCATCGCTAAACGTGGACGACGTTGCCGCGCTCCGGACTTCCGTCATTGACAGTGTGAAAGCCGGCGGCCGCCTCGCGTCCTTCTTCGGTTACCAGCTCCCTGACGGCGGTCCAGTCCGGCTTGTCGCTGTAGTAGCGCGCGACGGAGCGCTCGATATATCTGCCGCAGACCTGATGGGCGACTCGTACGGTTCGCTGACGCCGGACTTGCCGGAGGCGCACTGGTTTGAGCGCGAGATAGCCGAACAGTGGGGCGTTACCCCGGAGGGCCACCCGTGGCCTAAGCCCATCCGCTTTCACGGGCCGTACCGGAAGGGCCATGCTTTGCCCGGAGGACCCAGGGCCAGGGCCGAGCCCTCCGTGATGGATTTCTTTGCGATGGGCGGCGAAGAGGTGCATGAAGTAGCCGTGGGCCCGGTGCACGCAGGCGTGATCGAGCCCGGCCACTTCCGCTTCCAGTGCCACGGCGAAACCGTCTTTCACCTTGAGATCTCCCTCGGCTACCAGCACCGCGGCATCGAACCCACCCTGGCCGGAGGCCCTGGTCTGCGCACAATTCACCAGGTCGAAACCCTTGCGGGCGACACGACGGTTGCCCACGCGTGGGCGTATTCACACGTAGTCGAGGCGCTCTCTGGTGTGCAGCCGTCCACGCGCACTGTAGTCCTGCGCGGCATAGCCCTAGAACTCGAGCGGTTGGCCAACCACATCATTGACCTCGGTGCGTTGGCTGGCGATATCGGTTTCCTGCCCACCCTGAACTACTGTGGACGCCTGCGTGCCGAGGCGTTGAACTCTACGACGATGGTCTGCGGCAACCGCATGGGCCGGGGCTGGGTGCGGCCTGGGGGAATGAGGTTCGACATCGACCCCGAGATGGCGGCCATGGTCCGCCAGACGATCGACGCCTTCGAGCGTGATGCCGAAAACGCCGTCAACCTGCTCTGGGACACGCCTACCGTCATGGCCCGGTTTGAAGGCGTCGGCACAGTAAGCGCGGAAACCGCCCGCGCCCTTGGCCTGGTCGGGGTCGCCGCACGTGCAAGCGGCCTGCGCCGGGACGCACGCGCCGAGTTCGCAGCTGCACCGTACTCTGGCTTTGAGCCTGACATGGGCTCGACCGGGGACGTCTACGCACGGGCGCATGTCCGGTGGCTTGAGGTTATGAAGTCGTGCGAGCTAATTCGCTTCTGGCTAGACCAGTTGCCCCCTGGCAACGTGGCGCCCCGCATTTCAGGCCGCGCGATGGCGCCGGAATCCATCGGAGTTGGAATCGTGGAAGGTTGGAGGGGCGAAGTCGTCCACGTGGCCATCACAGGTCCCGACGGCAGGCTCGTGCGCTACAAAATTGTGGACCCGTCTTTCCACAACTGGCAAGGGCTCGCGGTGGCCATGCGAGACCAGGCCGTCTCTGACTTCCCGCTATGCAACAAGAGCTTCAACCTCTCCTACTGCGGACACGACCTATGATGACCGCGAATTCCGTTCAACCTGAACCTGCCCGCCCTGAGCAGGGCCGAAGGGCCGGAGGTCCCCGCTATCTCCCTCTCTCAGCGGGAGAGGGCTGGGGTGAGGGAGGAGCCTTGCGTGTCTTGAGCCATGCCGAACGGTCGGAAGGACCCCGTCGCCGACCCACCCTGACATCAAAGCGAATACGCAATGGTTAGCATCCTGCGCGCCCGCCTCCAGCAGGGCCACCGCACCATCAAGTTCCCTGACCCTGGTATCAGGCTGTCTGAACGCTTCCGTGGGCGGCTGAGCATTGATCAGGCAAAGTGCCCCGACGGCTGTCAGGCCTGCATCGAAGTCTGCCCCACGCAGGCGATCTCGTTTCGTGCGCCGCTTGCAGGCCCAGAGCCGGGCGGCGCAGTTCGCCACGATGGGAAGCGCCTCCAACTAGACCTCGGCAGGTGCATTTTCTGCACCGAATGCGTCGACAACTGCCCGGAACGAGCCATCACCTACAGCAACGAGTTCCGCATGGCCGTCCGTAAACCCGAGGACCTCATGCTCACCGACAGGGAGCAGAATCTGGCACATGCTCTCGATGTGAAAGCGCGCAGACTCTTTGGCAGGTCATTAAAGCTCAGACAGGTCAGCGCGGGCGGGTGCAACGGCTGCGAAGTAGAGGCCAACGCCACTGGCAACGTCGTGTTCGACGCCACCCGGTTCGGCATCCAGTTCGTGGCATCGCCGCGCCATGCCGACGGCCTGCTAATCACGGGGCCGGTCACGAAGAACATGGAGCTTGCACTTAAGAAGACCTACGACGCCGTCCCCGCGCCCAAGATCGTCATCGCGTGCGGCTCGTGCGCAATATCGGGAGGCCCCTTCCGCGACAACCCTGAAGTCCTGAACGGCTGCGCAGGCTTAGTCCCGGTTGACCTCTACGTCCCCGGGTCTCCTCCTCACCCGCTCACCATCCTGGACGGCCTGCTCCGCCTTCTCGGGCGTATTGAAGAAGGCGCCCGGCAATAAGCTGGCCGGGCAGTGGCCCTTCAAGCAGACAGACGGGAGTGTCGCGCCATATACTCCGCTCTCACTGTGCGCCACGCGGTCGATACTCCGGGATGCAAGTGCCATGAGCGCCGCCCAATCACTCGCTTCAGAACGCATCCTCGAATACGGTAACGGCGCGCCGCTGCCGGAACGCCGCACCTTGTGCGCCGGCCCGGTGACAGTGGAGTTCGAAAACGGCGACCTCCGCTACATCCGTTGTGGAGGCATAGAGATTGTCAGGCGCATCTACGTGGCCGTCCGTGACCGCAACTGGGACACCATAGCGCCTGTCTTATCCAACCTCGAGCTCAAGGACGGCGGCGACTCATTCGAGGTCACGTTCGGCGTAGAGCACCGCCAGGCAGACGTCCATTTCACCTGGCGCGGCGCCATCACCGGTGACACCTCCGGCAAGATCACTTACAGCATGGACGGCAAGGCCGTCTCTACGTTCCTGAAGAACCGCATCGGCATCTGCCTCCTCCACCCCGACTCTGCGGCAGGCGCCCCGGCCACGGTTGGACACATGGACGGCAGCGTTGAGCGCAAGGCCTTTCCGGACCTCATCTCACCGCACCAGCCGTTCTTCGACATCGCCTCCATCTCTCACGAAGCAACGCCTGGGCTGGTTGTTAAAGTCGCCTTCGAAGGCGAGACCTTCGAGATGGAGGACCAGCGCAACTGGACCGACGGCTCGTTCAAGACCTATTCCACCCCCCTCCGCGAAAAGTTCCCGGTTGAAATCAGGGCCGGCGCTCCAATCCGCCACGCGGTTACCTTGACGGTTGAGCGAGCTGCTCAGCCACGTGCGCGGCATGCCATTAGTGGTCCGGTCGTGATTGAGGCAGAGGGCCGCCGCTACCCGCTGCCTGAAATAGGGCTTGCGGTGGCAAGCGACGGCCGGGCGCTCTCGGCCTCGGAGACGCACCTGCTGAAGGCACTCGGACTATCGCACCTGCGGGCTGAAGTTGACTTGACTCGCCCGGGCTGGCAAGAGCCGCTGCTTTCGGCGCACGCGCAGGCCGCGGCGCTCGACGTGTCGTTGCAACTCGGGCTCATTGTCAACGATGGGGCGGAGCGGCAGCTCGGAGACCTTGCCCGGTACTTCCACCTGCGTCCTGCATTGCTGCCAGAGTGGCGGTTGTTCTTCATCTTTCACGCCGGTGAAAAAGCGACCTCCGCCCGATGGGTCGAGTTGGCACGCGCAGCGCTTGCAAAGTACGCCCAGGCGTCGCGTTTCGGCGGCGGCACGAGGAATTACTTCACCGAGCTAAACCGCAACAGGCCGGAGACGCCCCCACCGTGGGTGACATGGTCAATTAACCCGCAGGTACACGCATTCGACAACTCGTCCATGGTCGAGACCCTCGCCACCCAGGCGGCCTGCATACGCAGCGCGCGGGCATTCCTGCCAGGCTCGAAGCTCGCCATCGGCCCAATCACTTTGCGCCCTCGCTTCAACCCCAATGCAACGTCGCCGCAAACGGACTCAGCGCGGCCTGGCCTCCCGCCACAGGCCGACCCGAGGCAGATGTCCCTCTTCTGCGCCGGATGGACTCTGGGCAGCATCAAGCACATGGCCCAGGCTGGCGCAGACAACCTGACATACTTCGAGACCGTTGGGCCGCTGGGCGTGGTGAAGTCTGCTACAGGTTCGCCCGGCCCGGCCAAGTTCCAATCTGTTCCCGGCGGAGGGTTTCCGGTCTACCACCTGCTCGAAGACATCAGCGACTTCCGGGGAGGGCAGGTTGTGGGGTCCATGTCCAGCCGCCCACTCGAAGTGGAGAGCATTGTCCTGGAGAAGGACGGCAAAAAGCGGACGACAATTGCCAACTTCACGCAGGTTGAACAGCAGGTCAAGCTGCAAGGTGCAGGACTGGCTAACATGCACGTCAAAATACTGTCGGCGGCAAACGCCGGCGAAGCGGCCCGTGCTCCCGAGGCCTACCACAGAGCCGCCGCTGGTATGCCGCTGGTTAACAAAGGCGGTTCAGCAACGTTCAGCCTGCCGCCCTTCGCCATCGCACGCATTGACTGACGCCGCCTACTCCGGAGAGCCACTTGACCAACACTGACGCCTGGTTCGCGCCTTCCGCCATTGCGGTCTACGAGGTCAAGGCCAGGGCGTCCACGTGGGTCTTCCTTGAGCTGAGGGATGCCGGGGGCCTTTGCGGACTTGCCGAAGTGACATGCCCCGATAGCGCAGCAGCAGCCTCAATGGCGGCCCGCCTCACGAACAGGCTCCGCGGCGAACGCGTCCGTTCAGACTCAGACCTGGTCCAGCGCCTGCCCCTCAACCCCGAGGCGCTCCAGAAGGACATTGTCCTCGCTACGGCTTACAGCGGCGTACGGTCGGCCATCTCCGACGCCCTCGCCAGACGCTCCGGCCTGCCGCTGTGTAAGTACCTCCTGCTCACGGGAGGCGCCGCAGAAGCGAAGCCTGCCGACCGTGTCAGCCTGTATGCGAACATCAACCGCGCGCTCCTGCAGGGGCCGCAGCGGCAGGACAGGGCGGTTATGGCCGGGACATCGCCGGTACGTGCCACTAGCTCCAGCCCAGCCGACCGCACGCCTGAAGGCTTCGCTGCCTTAGCCAGGCAGGCCGCAGATGTGGGTTTCGAGGCCTTCAAATGCGCTCCATTCGATGAGTGCCGTGCCCCCTTCAAGACGCAGGGCATGCCGCCAGAGGCCGAGCACGGCCTGGAACGCGTCCGGGCGGTCAAAGACGCAATAGGGCCCGGCTCCAGGCTGTTCGTGGACTGCCACAGCCGCTTCGACCTGGACTCTGCGCTTGCCTTGGAGCCGGCCCTGCGCGCAGCCGGGGCGGCCTGGTACGAAGAGCCGCTCGACCCGATTACGCGCAGCGAAGACATGCGCCGCGTCCGTGACGCCTCACGGTTGCCAATGGCTGGCGCAGAACACGGATACGGGCTGGCCACCTTCAAAGGAATGGTCGAGTCCGGCGTGCTTGACATCGTGATGCCTGACGCGAAGCACTGCGGTGGGGTGTCTGAAGCGTTCCGGGCGGGACTTGAGATTGAAAGCGCCAGTCCGGGGTCAGTCTCAATGCACTGTCCGTCTGGCCCCGTATCGCTCTTGACGAGTGTGCACGTGAGCGCTGCGTTCATAGCCGCGGCGGACTCAGGCGCCGCGGCTATGCCGCTTGAGCACGCTGTATTCGAGGTAGAGTGGCGTAGCGAGGCCCTCTGGCCACGCGAACGCATCGAAAAGGGAGACCTTGTCTTGCCTGTAGGCCCGGGGCTCGGAGCAGAGCTTGACTACTCGGTCGTCCTGGCCCGGGGCCGGAAGTGGAGCCCCTGATGCGAGATGTCATTCTGGCCCCGGACCGGGGTCCGGGACCAGGGTCCGGCTCAGCAGTCGACGCCATGCCCTTCGAGCTAGGTCCTGAGGGCTTGTGGCCCTCAGGATTACAAATACGGGCCGAGATTTGATGTCAAAAGAGGAAACATTTTTACCAACATCCACTTCAGGTAAAGAGATGAAGCAACCGCCCACATTCGCGATCAGGCCTCTCAAGAAGGGCGACCGCGAGCACGTCCGCGAGCTTTTCCGCGCCACCTACCTCGCCTATACAGACACTCTCGACCCTGCCGCCGCGGCGGAGGGCACCGAGCACGTCCGGAAGTCTTTGCAGGAAGACCTGGCCGACCCCTTCGCCCATTACATGCGGTCGCCAGGTACCTGCTTCTTCGTCGCGGTGATAGACGGTCAGGTCGCCGGAATGGCAGGCGTTGATCGCTGGGCGGAAGATGCAACCGCCGTCGAAATACGGCGTGTCGCCGTAGGGCATCAATTCAGAAGGCGCGGCATAGCAAAAGGTTTGATGGCCCACGCGGAGTCCTGGGCGGCCAGCCACGGCTACGAAATGGTGCGCCTGTACACGGTCGAGTACTTCACCGAAGCAATCGCCATGTACGAGGGCTTGGGCTACCGGCTCGTCGCCGAGCACAATTGGGGGCGTGTGAAGGGCCTGGAGTACGAGAAGCCTTTGAAGGCGCCCACGGCTTGAACCGGCAGACGGCCGCAGTCCACCCGCAGCTTCTATCACGGGCCGCCACGCTCCGCCTGATTGACGCATTCACAGCGGAACTGCAAGCAGGGCAGGGCGCAGCCCGCTGCATCGCCACTGGGACGGGTCCCGGCCCTGGCTGGGACTGGCTGCCGGACACGGCACGCAAGTCAGGCGCCGGGCTGGCCCTGCTTAATTACGCCGACGGCAGACAATCGGCCATCGCCCCGCCTTTCCCGATCACCTCAGCCGCGGAGGGACTGGCGCCACTGCGCGACATCTTGGGCGCCCGTCCCACCGTCGGCATCATACTGGTCAGGCTCGGCAAGTACGCGGTAGGCGTGGCGGACGATGAGACGCTCCTCGCGCCGAAAGCCGGCCACAGGTACGTCAAAGGCCGTCATCGGGCCGGCGGACAGTCTCAGCACAGGTTCGAGCATAACCGCGAGAAATGGATACGCGAGCTTTACGACGAAGTGTGCCAAGTAGCAGTCAGTAAATTCCATCTTGCGCCAAAGCCGCTCGATTGGCTGGCTCTGGGCGGCGACCACATCGTCCTTGCCGGGTTCATAAAGCGCTGCGCTGCCCTGGGGACCTTGCGGGACAAAGTCCTGCCATGGCGCGTACCCGTTAACGCGCCTAAAGCACCCGGCCTAGACACGTTGCATGCAGCAGTTAGAGCCGTTTGGTCATCGCGCATTTACACCAACGGACCAGCCATCGAGGAGAAAAGACGGCAAAGCTTTTGAGCACCGCTCGGACAGGCACGGCGTGGCCCCGGACTCACCCCGTCCACTAGCTTGGACACGCGCCATCTACAGTGGCACGGGCTGGCGCGCCCTCAGGAGCCACGGTATGCTCTCCATTACCCGGCGTGAACAGGACGGCAAAGGTGTCTCGAGGCCGTACACAGGCATTACTGGCGGCCAGACACCACGGATGACCGGAGCAGGCCAGCGACCTCAGCCCGTCATGCCGGCCGGGCTGGCCCGTACCGTCCAATCCTCCCAGACCTATGGTCCCGCGGGTAACTTGCCAATGAAAGTCCTCGTGGTGGACGATGACCCTGACGTAGTTGAGGCGGTGAGCATCTGCTTCGCCCTGCGGTGGCCGGACGCCAAACTCACTGATGCGCCAGACGCTGAAACGGCGCTCAGCCGATTTTTCGAGTACAGCCCGGACGTCGTGATCCTTGACCTCGGACTGCCGGACAGGAATGGCTTCGAAGTTTGCGCCAAGATCAGGGAGAAGTCGTCCGTCCCTATCGTCATGCTGACCGCACGAGGAGACGAGGTCAATAAAGTCCGCGGGCTGGAACTGGGCGCAGACGACTACGTCACCAAGCCTTTCAGCCACCTGGAGCTGCTCGCCCGTGTAAAGGCCGTCCTGCGGCGTGCCGCTGCTGGCCAACTCGGCGGGCAGGAACCACCATTCGAGCGCGGTCCCTTCAAGTTTGATTTCGATGCCCACCGGGCCTATTACGGCGGCCATCCCGTCCCATTGACACCTACTGAGTACAACGTCCTGTACCACCTGACGAAGAACTACCCGAACGTCGTGCCCCACAAGACCCTCCTTGCGAAGGTGTGGGGACGCGAGTACCTGGAAGAGACCGAGTACCTGAAGGTTCACATCCAGAGGATCAGGAGCAAGTTCGGTGCTGTGGCTCACGGCATGGAGGTGGTCGCCAATGAAAGAGGTATTGGCTACCGCCTGAATGTGCTGTAAACACCCCGTCCCAGAGATCGCCCGCAGGCTCAACGTCGTATTGGCTACCGCCTGAATGTGCTGTAAACACCCCATTTCCCACGCACGGCGTCTGAGCCACACTTGAAAGTGTCCCCGCGCACATGGGCGCGGCTGCACCGCGGATCGGCCGAGGGCCCCGCAGCAACATAGGGACGCCGACGGGGTGGGTCCAGATGACGGCTTCGTCAGACTCCAGAACTGAACGCACGGGCGGCGCTCCGCCAACTGGCGTCCGCAATACTTGTGCGAACTGCCAGTCCACATTCGCGTGGGCCCCTTTTCGGCTCCTTAAGATTTCATACTGCTGCAGGGGCTGTTCCGAGGGTGGCCCATGCGTGTGCGACTATGCCGGCGGGTCCAGCAAAGGAACAAGTCCCGCATCCCCGGTTATCGGCAGCGGCCGGCCGGCCGTAACCATCTCACGCGCGCCCGCTACCGTCAGTGCAAAGCCTGAACTTGACAAACCCAGGCCGACCGAGGCGCCCCTGACTCCGGCTGGCCGAGCTTCAAGCCTGGCGGCGCCCACTGTGCCTGCAACTCCGGTTGAGCCGCCACCGGCCCGGCAACCACCGTCCGGGCGGACAGCCCCTCAAGCTCAACCGGCGCCGGCCAAAGTGCAGTCAGCGCCGGAACCCCCCCGTGCGCCAAGTATTCAAACGCCCGACGCCAGGCAGTCTACACGTGTCCGCCTGACCGTACGCAACTGCCCGGATGCCATGGCATATATTGCTGCGGTGGGCGCGTTGCCTGGGACTATCCGCGTAGAGGCGGGGTCCGTAGCGCCAGACGAAGCTACCTTCGGCGTGCGAGTGACGTCCGTAGGCGACCTCGTGACAGGCCTGCTCAGCATGACAGGCCCGCTGCACCCGCACTCCCTCGAGGTCAGCGGCGACGCCGTCTCGATAACGCTCCAGGGTGAAGACGACAAGGCCCAGCCCCAGCCTCAGAAGCCGGGCGGCCCCGCGCGGCAGACAGGCCCTCAGTTTGAGCTGGGCGCAGACGCATTCTTCAACGCCCGCCACTTCGTGAAGGTCAAAGGTGAACAGGTCCCGCCACACCACCACTCCTACCGCGTCGAGGCCACGTTCGTGGCCAGCGCGCAGGACGGCGACGGACTCGTCCTCGGCTTCTCGGACGCACGGGCACTGATTGAGCGGACAGTCGTCGATTACCAGGAGGCCCTGCTCAACACTGTCCCGCCGTTCAACGAGGTCCAGCCTACGTGCGAAAACATCGCACGAGTAATCCACGAGTGCATTTCGGCACAGCTCAAAAGCGGCAATGCCCGCCTGAACGTCGTGCGCGTCTGGGAGAGCCCGACCGCCTATGCGTCCTACTCAGACAACTCGAGCTAAAGGTCATACGGCAAATATCATGCTGAACTTGTTTCAGCACCTCTTGTCCAATTGAGTATTAGGGTGAGGGCGGACCCCTGGCCCCGGAATCCCCTCTCCCAGCGGGAGAGGGTGAGGGAGAAGCTCTGATCTCGTCACTGGCCCAACGACTGAATTCCTGGACGACCGCCAAGGCCGTCATCCAACTCGTTGCCGCAGTAGCGGCGGTTACCGGCGCGGCCTTCTTCGTCTACTGGGACGTCCTGTTCCCCGGCAGCCTAGCCGGGGGCTACCCGTGGTCATCCGACGCCTGGGGCCACCTGATGAAGGCCGTCTACCTGCGCGGAGAGGTCAGCCAGGGCAACTTCTATCCCGATATTTTTCCGTCTTGGTACGGCGGCCAGCAGATGTTCCGCGACTGGGCCCCGCTACCTTATTACGCCCTTGCTGGCCTGTACGCACTGACGGACGACATCTGGGTCGCTGGCAACCTGTTCCCCTTCCTGTGCGCCGTTGGCGGCGGCCTGTCACTCCTCCTCTTTGCCGGCCGGACGGGGCTGCTGCTCGCCGCTATGGGCGGCATGCTTTACACCATGCTCCCGGACAGCCTGCGAGTGGTCTTCGCCGATGGCAGCATCACACGCACCATGGCCTCTGCCCTCATACCGGTAGGCGTGTTCTTCATGCTCAACATCCTGGACCGCGGAGGCCGCAGGCGAGACTTCGCAGGCCTTGTGGCCGTCATGGGCGTCATGGTGGTCACGCACGTCATGATGGCCGGCATCCTGGCCCTCTGCCTGGGCCTTGTGGCGGCATCGCACTGGCTGCTGGCAAGTGGCAAGTTCAAACCAACCGCGTTAGCCGTGGCAGCGCTGGCGGCGGGCCTGGCCACCTCATCATGGTGGGTCCTGCCGTCGCTTACCGGGGGCGCAGGCGAATTCGACGAGCGCACCGAGACCAGCCTTATCGTCAACTACCCGGTCACTCGGGTGTTCAGCCACGGGTCCCGTGACATGTCCCCCGAGGCCCTCTATGTAGCTGCCGCGTTGCTGGGCGGGGCAGCACTCGCGGCGCTGTTCTGGCGCAGGCTCGACGCCTGGGCCAAGGCCCTCATCCCAGCCGCCGCGTTCGCCACTCTGCTCGGCTCAACCCTCATCGCTGGCTTCTGGCGCGCGCTGCCCGGCCACAACCTCCTGTGGCCCACCCGGTTCGTGCCATTCGCCGAGCTTGCCATGTTGCTCTTGTCCCTCGCCGCCGCCGGGATGCTGCTGCGTACTGCGGCCGCGCCTGGACGGCGGTGGGTACTACTGTGCGCCGCGGCCATGCCCGTCCTGTTGTTCATTGACTTCCGGCCTTCGCTCGCCCTTGCCCACACACGGGAGGCGTCCAGAGATGTCAGCGAAATGGCGTCCGCGCTGAAGGGGTTGACCGGTTGGCGCGTAGCCACGATGGACCTTAGCCGCCTGGGCACCGCTCCCGCGATGCTCTTCACTACAGAGGGCGGCAGAGAGCAGGTGTTTGGCGCAGCCTTCCAGGGCGCCGAGACTGCGCCTCTGCTTGGGCGCATCAACGAGGCCGTCATCAAGGGCCACCTGGCATACGCCGTGAGCAGGCTCGAGCGGTTGGGTACTGATGATGTAGTGATGGCGCCCCAGCCTGAAATGGACCACCGGCTAGTCAAGGAACTGGAAACGGCTGGCTACGTTGGCGTCAAATTGAGCGGCGGCCTGAGCCTCTATCACCGGGACGGCGCGCCTCGGGCCGTCCTGGCGCCGGTGCGCGTCCTGGGCATAGGCCGCGGCGCCCACAACCTCGCATTGATGTTCCCCGAGGTCATAGTCGGCGCCTCGTCTGACGTGAACGAGTACGACCCCGCGTTCCTCGCGCAGTTCGACACGCTTGTATTGTCAGGCTTCACATACTCGGAACGCGACAAGGCTGAAGACACAGTCAAGACCTTCGCATCCTCCGGGAAACGGGTGGTCATAGACTTCACAGGCGCTCCGCCAGATGTATTCGCGAGGGTGCCCAAGTTCCTCGGCGTCTACGGTGAGCCATTACCGGGCATCGGCCAGGCCACACTAACCACGCGGGACGGCGTTAGGCCGCTGCGCCCATTCTCAACCGAGTACGGCCCCTGGCTTGCAGACACGCCACAGGGGGCGGATGAGACTGTCGTCTCGTTCAGGTTCGCCGCAGTTGATGGGACTGCGGTCGCCCGCAACCGCTACGGCAGCGGCGACGTCACTTTCATTGGCCTCAACCTCATCTACCACGCCGCGCTGACAGGCGACATGCTCGCTATCTCCCTCCTTGAAGACGCCGTCGGCATACCGGCCGGGCGCATGCCCGAGGATAGCCCTTTACCTCTGCTCGACTACAAAGCGGCACAGGACGGCTGGACCTTCCGCGTCGATTTGCCATCAGAGCAATGGGTCCTCCTGCCGATGGCCCGCCACGACGGCACAAGCATCGAGGTGAACGGCGGTCCCATCGAGTCTGTGGGTATCGAGGGCCTGACCTTGGCGAAGCTGCCCGCCGGTAAGAGCAGCATCCGCATCAGGTCTGGCCGGAGTGGCATATATGCAGCGGGGTATGCGCTGACCGCACTAAGCGCCCTTGCAGTTGCGGCGTACCTGGCGCGTGGCTGGCTCAAGCCGCGCAGGCAGGCTGCGGTCACCCCCGCGGCCATCGCAAGGACGGCGCAGCGATGATCGTCACTCGAGTTGCCAGTTGCTGGCGGTTAGCAGCCGTCGTGGCCGCCCTGGTACTGGGCGCCCTCGTCACCGCGTCACCGGCCGCTGCCCAGACGGTCATCGCCTCCGAAGACTTCGAGAGCGGAGACTTCCTGGGCGGCAGTGGGTGGCTTACCGACTGGACTTCGGCCCAGGATGAAGGCTCAACCGCAGTCCTAACTACAGGTGAGCCGCACACAGGCGCCTGGCACATGCGGCTGCGCGGCGAAGAGGTCTCCGCATGGCGTTCGGCTGATGTCACCGCCTACCCTGGCATACGCATCAAGTTCTGGGCCAAACTGACAGGCTGGGACTCGGGCGACAGGGGAAGGGCGCAGGTGAGCGCAGATGGCTCAGCCTGGACAACTCTGAAGACCTGGGCAAACGGCGACGATACAGGCCAGTGGGCCTCCTACGATTTCGACTTTGCGCAGACTGGGGTGTCCTTCGCATCTGGCGAGGCTTTTGTCCGCTTCTTCGTAGACGCTGAAGACGGCTCCCTGTATGTGGACGACGTTGCAATTGAGGACGCACCCACACAGGAGTCTCCGCCCGCCGCCGCTCCCGGCGCAATCGTCCTGGACTCTAACTTCGCCGACTGGACGGGCCATGCCTTGCTCTCAGACCCATCTGGAGACTCTTCCGGCGGCGCCCGGCACGACCTGCACGAGTTCTACTGGGCCAACAACCTTGACCAGGAAATCAACTACTACATGGTTCGAAGGTACACGTCCGACGGCCAACCGTTCAACGGCGAAAACGGCCAGTCGCGGCCGGTTACATACGTCCTTCATTTGGACACCAACAACAACGGCAACTACGCCGAGACCTCCGACCGCATAGTGCAGGTTTCCTACGAGCCGAAGGCGAACCATGGGCGCGTCCGTGTGCGCGTGCGGCGGGCAGGTAATTTCCACCTCATCCGGGACTCAGGCTGGCAGGATTTTGGCGAGACCAGGGGTGAGGGCGGCCTGCGCGCCGAGTTCGCAGTGTCTTGGCAGGACCTGGGCATTTCTCTGGGCGCCGTTATCCGCATGTACGTCACGTCGCAGACAGGCTCCATGCCCTCTCCCACGGTGCGCGACCGCCTGCCTGACGGCAACGCTGACGTCCAGTGGTCTCCTGCCAGCATCCTCGGCCCCTGGCTGCTCGCGGCAGCCTTCGCCCTCGGTGCGCTCGCCATCTGGTACCTGAAAGGCCGGCACATATGGCGCCGTGGCTAGCAGCGCTGCTCTTCGCTGCCTGGGGGCTGTCGGTCCTCTTCTTCAGGTTGAACAGGATCTGGCTACCGTTCTACATCGTCGGGTCGGTCGGCCTGGCCTTCATCATCATCTTCGCCGGGCGGGCCACGCCTGTAGAGGTATGGCTCCAACAGGCCGTGGCAGAGGGCGTGCATGCGGCCTCAAACCTGGTCAATGTCCCCACGCGCATCTTCGAGGCCGCGCCCGGGGCCATCCTCGTCCTGGTCATATCACAGGACATAGGTTGGACGATGCTCCAGGTGACCGTCGAATCTTCCGGGCTGCTCGAAAGCGGCGTCATTGCCGGCATGCTCCTCTTCTACCCCGGCTGGCCGCTGCGCAGACGCATCTTCTACACCATCGGCGCGTTGGCGCTGACATACTTCGCCAACCTGGTGCGGATGCTCGTCATCGTCGCCACGTTGCATAACTGGGGCAAGGACTCCCTCCTCATCTCGCACACCGTCATCGGGCGCGTCGTCTTCTTCGTGCTGGTCATCGTCATCTACTGGTACCTGATGACGCGGCCCACGCTGCGCACCGTGCGCGAGAAGATCGCCAGGGAGCTTGCCACATGACCGACAGGCTCCTCGGGTTTGTGGTGTTCTGGGGCGTCTGGCTCTTCGTCCCGATGCTCATAGACGGCCTGACGGCCGTCACGTACTTCGTGGGCGCCTGGCGGGCTCGAGTACGCCTCAGACAGCAAACACAGACACCAACAGGCGGGCTGCCGTCCATTTCAATCATCATCCCGGCCCACAACGCCGCCAGGTACCTCCCCCACTGCCTGGAATCCATACGCCGTCAGACCTACCCCCACAAGCTCATCGAAGTGCTCATCGTGGACAACCAGAGCAGCGATGAGACGGTGCAGGTGGCTGCGGGCCAACAGGAAAGACAGTTCGACGGCGCTGTCCACTGGATGTCTCTGCCGTACCGCGGAAAACCTGGCGCCCTCAACGCCGGCATCCACCGCGTGCACGGCGAGGTCATCTGCAACATTGACGCAGATACCGTCCTGCACCCGGACGCCCTTTCGGAGATGGCCAATGCCTTCCGGAAGGACGAGAAAATCGCAGCCGCCACAGGGGCCATTGAAGTGCTGCCGGCGGACGCAGACCCCCTGACGGGCGAAAAGAAAGCAGTCCATCCGGTGCGCTACGTCCTCGGCGAAGCCGAGTTCCTGGAATACTTCGCAGCTTTCCGTATTGGCCGCCAGTACCAGACCATCACAAACAGCCTTTTCACGCTCGCTGGGGCATTCTCAGCCTTCAGGAGAGAGACGCTCCTCAAGACCGGCCTTTACAACCCGCGCACCGTATCCGAGGATACCGACCTCACATTCGCCATCGCCTCCAGGCTCCCCACGTGGCGAGTCGTTTCCGTGCCGACTGCCGTCGCCTACGTAGAGCCAACCGAGACGCTCCGCGCCCTGTACGCGCAACGGGTGCGCTGGCAACGAGGCCAGTTGGAGGTCGCCTCCCAGTACCCCGAGTTCGAGCGCCACCCATTCCGGCTCAAGGGCATCGCCCTGCCAAAGGCGCTGATCGTGGACCACACCCTGGCCTTCCCGCGCGTGGTGTGGACGTTCCTCTTGCCCATGATGTACTTCCTGGGCTATCCCCTCAGCCTGGTCATGAGCGCCTCGTTCGCCATGTACGGCGTATACATGGCCGTCGAAGCGCTCTACTTGCTCGTCGCATATGTAGTTGCCGAGGGGCCGGCCAGGCGACGCATCCGGCGCGACTGGTGGATGTTCATCGTCATGCCCGGTTACCGCTGGATGACCTTCTGGTTCCGCGTTGGAGGCTTCCTGGCCGTCCTCATGGAGCCGAAGCAGTGGCGCGTCGCCGACCCCCTGACACAGACCAGGGTAGGGGCCTTGAAGGTCGCTACCGCCACACTCGCCTTCATCACGACCACGTTCCTGCCGCGCATCGCTGCGCTCCTCGGCGCCGTCCTGCGCATCGGCAAGTAATAGTCCCTCCCCTTCTGACAGGGTGGGCAGACAATAGCCCTCTCTCAGTGGGAGAGGGGGCGTGAGGGTCCCAGGCTGCTCCCCTTGAGCCGTCCGGAGGGCCCCGCCTTCACTGCCCCAGCCCGCAGCGACGGCCTGTAGATGTGCGATAGGGCCCCTCTGGCCCAGCAGACCCCAAAACCGCACGACTGAGGCCATGTGGCGCAAATCCCGAACCCTCCGGCCCTATGGCCCGGCCCGGTTGGTCGTGTAAAGTCAAGGCCGCCTCGTCCTGCCGGAGGCGCATCACCCTCTGTGGCGCGACCGACGCTCAAGCGCTTCGACCTCACTATGCGACGTCACATGCTCAAAGCAATCTGCCTCCTGGCCATCGTTGCTGGGCTCGCTGCCGCCTGCAAGGCGCCGCCGTCTCAGCAGCTCGTGTTCAAGGCCGTCCAGGTCCAGCAAGCGCCTCAGGACCAGCCGGCCCCGGAAGGCATCACCCTCACCGTCAGCGAAGTGGAAGTCGTCGGCCCTTCCATCAACCTGTCCGGCGGGGCAGTGGCGGTCTCTCCGGCCCCGGCTGAAGACGGCAGCTTCCCCGTTGGCACGAACGTCACCCTCATCGCAGCGTCAAACCCGGACTTCGACTTCCTCGGCTGGGAAGGCGACTGCGAAGGCCGCGACCCCCGTTGCCTCCTCGTCATGGACTCTGGCAAGGCCGCCGAGGCCGTATTCATCAAGCCCCCGACTGTCGGCATCAACGGCGCACCCGTCACGGGCGGCGTCATCACTCTTCCAGACGGCAAAGTGACACTCTCGCCACCTCCAGACCCGGCAACAGGCCGCTACCGCGCAGGGACGAAAGTTTCCGTCTCCGCCTACCCTGAGCCAGGGCACGCCCTGTCCACCTGGTCAGGCGACTGCGTCAGCCAGCAGGGCGACTGTGTTTTGACAATGGACGGCGAGAAGTCGCTGTCCGTCTCATTCGCCGATGTCCGCGTCACCATCAACGGCCAGACGCTATCGGGCGCAACAGTCAACGTGCCAAACGGCCTCGTGCGCGCCTCGCTTGCGCCTGACGTCGCCGGGGGCCTCTACGCGCTGGGCGCCAGCCTGACGCTTACCGCGGAGGCCTCGAGTGGCTTTGCCTTCGACGCCTGGACTGGCCCCTGCGCCGGCCAGGGCGCCGTCTGCCAGTTCACCGTGGACGGTCCCGAGCAACTCACCGTCGCCTTCAAGGCCGGCTAGAGCTCGGCCGTCATCCCGGGCCCACAGGCGAGGGATCTGGGGTGGGGCGTTCGTCGCCCCGAGCGAAAGCCGGGGGTGTGGGTCGAAGCCCGGCTGTCTCCGTCGCCCTGAGCGCATTCGAGGGGCCCCGTTCACACGCCACACCCTCATCCCGACCAGAGGCCCGCAGGGCCGGAGCGGAGGGACCTGACGTGCGCCATTTGCCTCATTCCCACTCGCTTTGACCCCGTCAAACCTCTTGGCCGCCCCAACCTGCCTCGCATATCCACGTTCAACCATGCCTCCGTACGGCCTGCCTTAGCTCAACGGCCACACCCATCGCACACCTGCGACCGGCGCCCATAGCGACTGTCACCGGCATTGTCGTGTCGCCCACGCGCCGGTAACATCCTGCCACGGTCGGCCCGTCCCGTTCGTCCTGGCCCCGTCGCTCGTCGCCCCGAGCGTAGTCGAGGGGCCCCGTTCCTTTATCCCCTCGCCCAGGAGGCTCCACGATGCCCGCGCCAAAAACCGCCCCAAGGCCCATCATCGAAGGCCCCGCGCCCAAACCCGGCGAGCGCGTCGCCTACTTCAACGGCAAGATCGTCCCCGAAAGCCAGGCCCTCGTCCCCTTCAGGGACAGGGGCTTCAAGTACGGCGACGCCGTCTTCGATATGACCCGCACCTTCGGCCACCGCATCTTCAAGCTGGAAGAGCACATAGACCGCTTCCAGGACTCCCTGAAGTACGTCCAGATAGACTCCGGCCTCACTAAAAAGCAGTGGATAGGCCTCACTATGGAGGTCCTGGAGCGAAACAAGCGCCTGCTCGGCCCCGACGATGACTTCTGGGTGGGCCAGCGGGTCTCCAGAGGCGTGGACCTCGTCGGCGGGGACATGTGGGAGACCGCCGGCGGCCCCACGGTCATCATCGAGTGCATGCCACTGCCCTTAAAGGCCCGCGCCCGCCTGTACCGGGACGGCATAGACGTCATCGTGCCCTCTGTCCGCCGCGTACCGCCCCAGTCCGTCTCGCCCAGGGCAAAGTCGCACAACTACCTGAACCTCATCCTGGGCGACCTCGAAGCCAAGGCCATGGACAAGGAGGCCTGGGCCATCCTGCTCGACATCAACGGCAACCTGGCCGAGGGCATCGGCTCGAACTTCTTCACAGTGAAGGGGGGCCGAATCAGAACGCCAAAAATCCAGAACGTCCTGGGCGGTATCTCACGCGAAACGGCCATCGAGCTGGCCCAAAAACTGGACATCCCGTGCGAGGAGGCGGACCTCGACCTCTTCGACGCCCAGACCGCCGACGAAGTGTTCCTGACCTCGACGAGCCTGTGCGTCTGCGGCGTGCGGTCCGTGCAAGGAGCGATAGTCGGCGACGGCAAGGCCCCCGGCCCCATCACAAAGGCCCTCCAGGACGCCTACGTAGACCTCGTCCAGTTCGACTGGGTAGGGCAGTACCTGCGCAGGCTAGAGGGGTAGTCGAAGTGGACGTATCCTCAATGGAGGTTCTCTTCGATCAGATCGAGGATGCTAGCCGTCACAAACTCTACTTTGTCGCACTGATGAGTGCGCTTTCGGTTCCTGACATATGCGCCTCGCTCGAATCTAAGGACGGTCGTGCCAGCGGCACAAAATACGCTGCGTGGTTTGACGCCAACATGATTTACACTCCATTCACAGGAGCCGACTGCTACGGATTTCGTTGCTCGATGTTGCACCAGCATTCGGCAGTCCCGCACAAGAGCGCTTTCGACCGAGTGTTCTTTATCGAGCCAGGAACGGGCGGCCCCACCATGCATAGAAATGACTTTCATATTGGAGCCGCTACCGCCTTTAACATCGACGTCGGGCTTTTCTGCACAGATGTCGTGGGTGCCGGTCGAAAATGGTTGCGAACGGTCGAGGGAACCGAGCCTTTCACGACCAATTATGCAAAGGCGGTACGACGTCAGATCGGCATACCTCTACCCTTCGGCCGCATGGTTAATATCGGTAACATCCCGGTGATCGGTTGATCAGCCACATTGAAATGCTCACCGCGAGGGCCACCCATGCCTGAAAACAGGGCCGAACTGCTAAGGCACTACCAGCAGATGCGGCAGGGCCTGCTATCGGCCATTGACGGCCTGACCGAAGGTCAGATGACCGACCCTTCCCTCGACGGCTGGTCGGTCAAGGACCACCTGGCCCACATCGCCCTCTGGGACGACATCCGGGCCAGCGAAGTGGTCCGCATCTCAGCCGGGCACGAGTCCGCCTGGCGCATGACGGACGGACAGGACGCGGCGTTCAACGAGCTGGCATACAAGGTCCGGCGAGACCTGTCCCTCACTCAGGTGCGCTGGGAGTTTGAGACGTCGAGGCGCAGGTTGCTGGATGTGATTTCGTCGGCAACGCCACGCGGGCTGGACGCTTCGCTGTACGGTGAGGCGGGCCTCCGCAGCTCTCACGAAGCGCAGCACGCAGGGTGGATAAGGCGCTGGCGGGACGAGAATGGCTTCTGAGTGGGCCTTGGCGTCCTGAACCACAAGAAGTGACCTCGCTTACCACTCCGGTACGATGCTTGGCCCGCTAGCCTGAACGTACGTCAACCTCCCCTGCAAACCGTACGAAGTCCAGGCCGTCTCGCACTGCCCGGTGAAACGCCCGGTCCACTGTCCAGAACTCGCAGCCCATCAGTTCAGCCAGAGCTGCGTAAGTGGCGTCATAGACCCCGTCCTGGTTGAACCGCTGCGCGATCTCGCGGGCGCGAAGACGTACCCTCGGGTCCTGGACTATCACTACCGGCAGCGCACCGAGGACCTCCTGGGCGGCTGCTCCCGCGTCTGAGTTGATAAGCCCCTGCGGACATACCTGCGCACCACGCTATCGGCCTCGCTCTCAAACAGCGGAGGAGCGGCCAACACGGCGCCTTCCTCCGCCCATGCTTGCAGCAGCGCCGAGGCTTGTGCGTGGTACGGCTGCGCTGGGATGGCGAAACTGAGGGCCAGGCTTGCGTCAATGACGATACGCCGCCGTTCAGCCGCCAACTGCCTTCAGCCTATCTGTACGGAGTGCTGCAATGTCCTTAGTTGCGTCTAGCCGGCCCCTGGTCCCGGCTGCGGTCCTGGGGTGGAGCTTGACTGCCACCTGCAATGCGTTCTTAAGCGCATCACGTGCTGGCAGGTCCGCTGGGCGGCCTGTTTCTACGACAGCCCTCAAATCGGTCTCTGCCCTGTCCCGCATCGCCTCCAACGCCCATGCCCTCAGGCTCTTGCCCTGCAACGCCGCTGCCGCCTTGAAGCGGTTCCGGGCCTCCGGCTCAACAGTGAAGTAGACGATTGTGCGCTTTGCCGTCATAACAGTCTCTACTTTATCAGTAGTTGCAGTAAATACAGTATCTATTGATATCCCGCCCTCACCCTTGCCTTCCACGCCCGCCTGTTAGAATCTGGGCCTGGCTTCGCCCGAGATACATCCCGAATTGTATACATGACGCCGCTGCTCGTACGTCGTCCCGAGCGAAGGCCCCGGGTGCCCGCCTTCGGCGGGCGCGGCCGGAGTCGAGGGACCCGTCCTGGCGAATTGCTCTGAGGCGAGATTGAAGCACGAGGTTTCTCGACTTCGTTCCTCGGCCCGCCGGGGGACTCCGCTCGAAACGACAGTCTGGCTGTGTCAGGTAGACAATCGCTGACGTATCCCATACGCCCCAGAGTGCCACGAACGCATATATGGCCGCTTCAACCGCTGTAAACGGCCCCGCCCGCACCAAAGCTCTCGCCGACCGCCTCTTCGAGGCTGGCCTCGGCACCATGGACCTCATCGGCGTCTATCTCGGCGACCGCCTCGGTTACTACCGCGCCCTCTCGGGCGTCAAAGTCGGCCTTACCTCCGGCCAGCTCGCCCGCCGCACAAGCACGGACGAGCGTTACACCCGCGAGTGGCTGGAACAGCAGGCCGTCACTGGCATCCTGGAAGTAGTCGCACCTTCGACCTATGCGCAGAAGCGCCGCTATACGCTGCCGGCGCCCCACGCCGAAGTGTTGACCAGCCAGGACAGCCTGAGCTACCTCGCACCGCTGGCCCGGCAGCTCATGGCCGCTGCAAGGCAGCTCCCGGCAGTGGCAAAGGCCTACAAGACCGGCGGAGGCGTCGGGTGGGCCAAATTCGGGCCGGAGATGCGGGAATCGCAGTCGGACTTCAACCGCCCCTTCTTCGCCCACCAACTTGCGAAGGAATGCCTGCGGTCCATCCCTGACATCCATGTCAACCTGAGCCGGGCAGGCGCCCGCGTGGCCGACATCGCTTGTGGCGGCGGCTGGTCTTCCATAGCTATCGCCCAGGCATATCGAAACGCCAAAATTGACGGCTACGACCTCGATGAGCCCTCCGTCCGCCTGGCCCGCAGGAACGCGAAGCAGGCGGGTGTGGCTGACCGGGTGACCTTCTACTGCGCCGATGCCGCCAGCCTGGCGCACGCCCGGGCCTATGACCTTGTCATCATCTGCGAGGCCCTGCACGACCTGGCGCAGCCGGTCGAGGTGCTGGCCAAGATGCGGCGCATCGCTGGCAGCGGGGGCGCGGTCATCGTCGTGGACGAGCTTGTGGCCGGGGAGTTCACTGCGCCGGGCGACGCCCTGGAGCGTTACTTCTACGGCTGGAGCATCTCGATCTGCCTGCCGGACAGCATGTCGCACAGGCCGACTGCGGCGACGGGCACCGTCATGCGTCCTGCAACGCTCAGGAAATACGCCCTGGCGGCAGGCTTCAAGGACACAGAAGTTCTGCCGATCAAGACCGACTTCTTCCGCTTCTACCGCTTGCAGCAGTAGGTCGTTGGCCTTATTGGCCTCGATGCCAAGGCGTACTGGACCCTTGTGGCAAGCGGAATGGCGATGTGCGGTACCATGGGGCAGCTGTCAGGAAACCAGCGGCTCTGGCGACGATTGAGGGCACAATATGACAGCCGGACAGACTGAGCAAAGGCCAACTGCGAACTGGGCTGTGGTCCGCCGCTTTTCCGCCTACGTGAAGCTCACCATGGCCGGGTTGGTCTTCGGGGCTGGTGTGCTGTTCCTAGTGGTAGGCGTCCGTGAACTGGCAGACAGTGCAAGTTTCGTCCGCGAAACAGTCGCCGTGGCAGCAACGGTTGAAAGCGTTGAGGAGCAGGCCATCCCCGGCGTCACGGCTTTTGATGCCGTCCTATCTTATGCGGCAGCTGGTACGACGTACCGCACGTTAGTCCGCTATCCCTCCAGGAACCAGGCGCCACCGGTAGGTGGGACCGTATCACTCAGGTACCACCTCTCAAACCCGGCTACTGCGGTGGAGATCTCATCTTCCGAGTTGTGGTTTGCAGGGTCCTTTTTCACCCTGTTTTCCCTGGTCTGGATGGGGCTGGTTGCTTTTGGCGTGCACCGTGAGTGGCGGGACAGGGGCAGCCCAGCCGGTTGATAGGCAGTGGTCCCTCTCCCTGCCAGGGAGAGGGACAGGGCCTGCCCCGAGCGAAGGCCGGGGTGTGGGTCGAATTCCAGACAGTCGCACGGCGCAGCGCGAATGCTTTGGCGCGACCAATTGACCAGGTCAAAGCATCCGGCCGATCTCGACTGCGGCGCCATGTATCTGTGCCTGCACCCATAGGTCGCACAGTTTTCACGGTCGGGGGCCAATATGTCGCGAGGGCGTCGCGCTATTGCGACGGCGCCGGGACCCTGGCCAGCGCGGCGTCCAGGATGCGCACCGCCTGGTCGATTTCGGCGTTCGATACGGTAAGGGGCGGCATAAAGCGGATGGTGCTGGGGCGCACTGCGTTCAGGAACAGCCCGTTGTCCAGACATTCCCGTACAACGGCGGCAGAGCGGTTGTCCTTCATCTCCAGGCCTACCAACAGGCCCATGCCCCGCACTTCCTTGATGAGGCTGTGCTTCTCCTTCAGCGCCGTGAGCTTGCCTGTGAGGTATTGGCCCGCCTTCATCGCCTTCGCCGGGATGTTCTCCTCAACCATCACCTTTGCCGCGGCTGCGCCTGCGGACGTGGTCAGCGCGTTGCCGCCGAACGTCGAGCCGTGGTCGCCTGGCTCGAGGACGGCGCAGAACTCTTTGCACAGGAACGCGCCCAGGGGCGCTCCGGCCCCGAGGGCCTTCGCCAGCGTCATCACGTCCGGCTCGACGCCCGGAAACCGCTCATAGCCGAAGAGCGTGCCGAGCCTGCCCATGCCCGTCTGGACCTCGTCGAGCATGAACAGGATGTTCTTGGACTTGCACCAGTCCTGGACCTTCTTCAGATAATCGGGCGCCGGTAGGTTCACGCCGCCCTCACCCTGTACCGGCTCCACAAACACGGCGCACGTCTTCTCGTTCGTCGCGCGCTTAATGGCGTCGAGGTCGTTGTAGGGCACGTTGATGAAGCCCGGCATCAGCGGCCTCCAGTTGTCCTGGTAGTGCGGCTGGCCGGTGGCGGCCATCATGGCCTGCGTGCGGCCATGGAACGAGTTCATCGTCGTGATGATTTCGTGCGCGCCTTTGAGCTTCAGGCGGCCCCACTTCTTGGCGAGCTTGCTGGCGCCCTCGTTCGCCTCAGCGCCGGAGTTGGCGAAGAAGACGCGGTCCAGGCAGGAATTGTCAATGAGCGTCTGGGCCAGCTCGAGCTGGGGGGTCGTGTAATAAAGGTTCGTCATCTGGGTGATGAGGCCGGCCTGCTCGCGGATGGCCTCGACAACCTTCGGGTGCGAGTGGCCCAGGTTCATCACCGCCCAGCCGGCTGTGAAATCCAGGTACTCCTTGCCCTCGTTGTCCCAGACCTTTGTGCCCTGGCCGCGCACAATCACCGGCGGCATACGCCGCACGACCTGCATGTAGTACTTGGCTTCTAATGCCTTCCACTCTGCGGTCGTGTGCTTTGCCGGTGACATGAGAAAACTCCTTCAGGGGGCGCAACGAGCGGCGCCACTGCTCCGGGGCGCATCAAGCGCGACCGGCGCGGCGAGGCGCGGCGAAAGGAGAAATATACCGGACAACCCTCGCCTGCGGCTCTAGCCCAGCGCGATGAGAGCGACACCGCCGACAACGGCTCCCGTGGAGGCCGCCTTCACTGCGACGTCGCCGCGCGTCATGCGGTCGTCCATCACCCCCTTTGCTATCAGGCCCAGCAGCAGCGTGAGGAGGAGCACGAAGATGGGCCTCGAACCCAGGAGAGCGCTGACCAGGGACACGGGCCCATTTGCAATGGCGGTGAGGAGTAGCAGGTTCCCAACGAACGGCGCTGCTGTCTCCGTGAAGAAGATGGCCGCACCTGTGCGGGGCGACCACAAGAAACGGCCCATCTCTCGCAAGGCCTGCGGCCTGGCATGCGGCAGGCTGAGAGCGGTGAAAAGGCCGATTCCGCGGAACGCCATGGAGTGCCAGACCGAGAGGTCGTCCGCGGCGGCTTTTAGCAAAGTCTGTGCGATACCGATGAGCAAGGAGCCGAGCAGGAGGACAAAGAATGTGGGACGCAGCACAAACCCGGTCGGGCCAGCGCCGGCCCGGCTCCGCCGCAGAGACACTGCCGCGGCGCCTGCCACCACCAGACATATTGCCAGCCACTGCCGCCACATCAGGGCTTCGTCCAGGAACGCCACGGCGATGACCGCAACGAATATGGGCGATGTCTGCCACACGGGCGTGACGCGAGAAACCTCTTCGCGCTTCAGCACCCAGAACATGAGCGTCAGGCCCGCGCCCCACAGGAACCCGCCGCCCCAGGCGCTCAAGGTTGCCTCTGCCGGCGCGACTGGCAAGCCTTCAATCGCCAGGACGAACGCGGCGGTGACAAGCTGGCTCGCGCCGACGTAGAAGTAGAAGCTGCCGAGCCTGATGCCCGTCCGTGACAGGATGAGCTTGTCGCCGATGCTCACCGCGGCGTAAATGACGGGGCTGCCAATGGCAGGGGCCACCCAGCTGAGTTCCAACGCCGCGTCTTTCGCTGTGCCCTCTCGCAATGGGAGAGGGTATAAGTGATTGCCACGCGCCTCTTGGGGAGCACACGTCATAGCCCGGCAGGCTGCGCCCATGCCAGACAGCGCGACTGGGCCGGACAAGGGTAGTGTCTGCACGGCATAAAGGCGAGAGGGTCCTACAGGAGCAGGGCTTGGTAACGAAAAAGACGGCCTGGGCCTATCTTGGCCTGGACATCGGCACCACCTCTGTCAAGGCGGTCATCGTCGACCAGTCCGGCACTGTACTTGGCGAAGGCGACGGGCCTCAGGGGATATCGGTGCCACGCCCGGGCTGGTCAGAGCAAAGCCCACTCGACTGGTGGCAGGGCGCAGTGGCAGCCACGCGCCAGGCAGTTTCTCAGGCCCCCGCGGGCACAGAAGTCGCAGCGATAGGCCTCTCGGGCCAGATGCATTCCGCAGTGTTCCTGGACGCTGGGGACCACGTCATCCGGCCGGCCATCTTGTGGAACGATGTGAGGACCACTGCACAGTGCCAGCAAATCATTGAAAAAGTCGGCCTGCCGGGCCTCCGCCGCTACACAGGCAACCCGGCCCTCGAAGGCTTCACTGCAACTAAGCTCCTCTGGCTCAGGGACAATGAGCCCGACAGCTACCACCGGCTGCGCACGCTAATGCTCGCAAAAGACTACGTCCGGCTGCGGATGACGGGCGAGAAGGCGACGGACCCTTCCGATGCGGCGGCCACGCTCCTGTTCGACGTCTTGGGGTCCCGCTGGTCGGCGGAAATGCTCTCGGCGCTGGAGGTCAACCCTGGCATCCTGCCGCCGGTTGTGCCATCGTGGGCGCCAGCCGGGACGCTCCAGATGGGTGCGGCGTCTGAGCTGGGCCTCAAGCCCGGCACGCCCGTTGCCGGGGGTGGGGCCGACAACGCTTGCGCGGCTCTTGGGGCAGGTGTGGTCGGTGAAGGGTCTCTCCTTGTCAGCCTCGGCACGTCAGGCACAGTCGTAGCGCCAGTAACGAAGCCAAAAGCGGACGCCGGGATGCGCATCCACCTGATGAACCATGCCGCGCCGGACACGTGGTATCTAATGGGCGTCGTGCTATCGGCGGGGGCCGCGCTGGCCTGGCTGCGGCGTGTACTTGGTTCCGCGGGGCCGGGGGCGGGAGTGCTGGAATACGGCACGCTTATCGCCGAGGCTGCCACTGTCCCGCCCGGCGCTGACGGGCTGACTTTCTTGCCGTACCTGACAGGGGAACGCACGCCACACGCAGACGCCAATGCGCGTGGCGTATTCTGCTGGATCTTCGCCGGTCACACGCGCGGCCACCTGGTGCGAGCTGTCCTGGAGGGGGTTGCGTTCGCCTTCAGGGACTCGCTTGAGCTTGAACGCAAACTCGGCGTCAATTCGGCCGAGGCGATCATTGTCGGCGGCGGCGCCCGGAGCCCGGTTTGGCGGCAGGTCCTAGCGGACGTGCTCGAAACGACGATGGTCACCGCTGCTACGAGCGGTGCGCCGGTGGGTGCGGCGATGCTTGGGGTGACTGCCAGTGGAGACTTCGCCTCCGTTTCCGAAGCTGCTGGGGCCTGGGCCAGACCTGCGGGCCGGACTGAGCCGGGCCCGCGCACGTTTGAGGCCTATCGGGCCGCTTACGCCCGCTACCGCAGCCTTTACCGGCGCCTGAAGCCGCAGTTCGAAGACGCAGCTCACAGTGGCTGAGCCGGGGCGGGCTACACCTCAATCATGACCTTGCACGTATCCGGGCGGGGCTGACGGGCGTATTCAAATGCTTTCACTGCATCTGCGAACTTAAACCGGTCGGTAACAAGCGGGCTGACCTTCACCCGCCCGCTGGCGACGAGGTCAATGGCCGACTGGTACACGTTGGCGTAACGGAACACGGGGAGGAGGTCAACCTCCTTGACCTGGGCGGCGACAATGTCCACAGGCTGCGGCTGCTGTCCCATGCCAACAAGCACCACCCGTCCAGCTGGAGCAGCGGAACGGACTAGAGTGCGCACGCCCTCCGGGTGCCCGCTGCACTCGACGCCCGCATCGGCGCCGCGGCCATGCGTCGCAGCCAGCACGGCATCGGCCAATGACTCTTTGCGTGCGTCTATGACCACGCTTGCGCCGAGAGACTTCACCCTGGCGAGCCTCTCAGGCACAACGTCAGCGACGATGACCTGCGACGCCCCGTATGCCAGCGCGACAAGCACTGTGACGCAGCCAATAGTCCCTGCGCCGTTCACCACCACGACATCCCCTGGCCGGACTCGGCCGCGGTTGCAGGAATACACGCCCACCGCCAGCGGCTCCATCAGCGCCCCTTCGGCAAGAGACATGCTGTCCGGCAGCCGGTATGTGAAACTGGCAGGGTGGACGACGTACTCTGTGAGCGACCCGTGTACGGGCGGCGTGGCCCAGAACTTTACGTCCGGACAAAGGTTGTAGCGGCCCGTTCTGCAGGCACGGCACCCGCCGCACGGCACGCCGGGCTCCATGGCCACGCGGTCGCCGGCTTTGAGGTGCGTCACGCCGGCGCTGGTGGCTTCAACTGTCCCCGCCGTCTCGTGGCCGAGCACGAGTGGCGCACGTACGACGAAGTCACCAATGCGCCCATGTTCGTAGTAGTGGATGTCGCTGCCGCAGATGCCGACCGCGCCGACTCGCACCCGCACCTGCCCAGGCCCCGGCGCGCCGGGGTCAGGCATGTCGCCGAGCATAAGGTCGAGGGGTTTTCTGAGGATGACTGCTTTCATCTCGCCCCCTCGCCGCCGTCAACGGGGATGACCGCGCCGTTCACGTAGTCTGACAGAGGCGACGCAAGCCACAGTACGACATCTGCGACCTCTGCTGGCCTGCCGAAACGGCCCGCAGGTATGCCCGCAAGCTTGGAGTCTGTGCGAGGCCCCGGTTTCCAGACCTGTTCGGCCATTGGGGTCAGTATCACCGTTGGCGCGACACAATTTGCCTGTACATTGTGTGCGCCGAACTCGATGGCCATTGTCTGCGTCAGCAGGTGAAGGCCCGCCTTCGCGGCGCTGTATGCGCCGTGGTCTTCGAGCGCTCCCAGCCCGGCGCGTGACGAGATGTTGATGACCTTGCCAGACTTTCGCTCGACCATGCCCGGTGCAAACGCCTGCGTGAGCAGCAGGGGCGCGTAGAGGTCTACATCGAGCGTCGTGCGCCATTCCTCCTCGCTGATCTTGAGGATGGGTTGCGGGAAGGTGAGGCCAGCGTTATTGACCAGGATGTCAATGCGGCCGTATTCGGACAGGGCGGCCCTGCCCAGCGCCCGGACCTCGTCTGCACGAGCCAGCTCTGCGGTGTGGGTCCAGACACGTCCACCGTGCTTGCGGCATGACGCTGCCGTCTTCTCCAGACCTGCCGCGTCACGCGCCGATAGCGCCAGGTCAGCGCCGGCAGACGCCAACGCCTCGGCGATGGCCGCGCCTATGCCCTTCGAGGCCCCGGAAACGAAGGCGACTTTACCTTTGAGGTTGATGTCTCGCCCCAAGAGTGGCGCCCCTCCAGCGGCGTCATTCCCGCGGGAGCGGGAACCCAGCGTCAGGTGATGGACCGGCGCAACTATGCGGAGGTGGACGGGGGGTCCTGGGTTCCTGCTTTCGCAGGAATGACGGCGCACGCGGGAACATCACCTCCGGCGCGGTAATGATGGCAGATACGTGATGAGGCGGTGAAATACTCCGCCTGACAGGGATAGGCGACCAATCGCCTCCTCCCATCTGGGAAGAGCCACCTTACCTGTCCCGCTCCGGGATGGGCCCCGGCTTCAAGTTGTCGCCCGCGCCGTCTTCCGGTTTGTACCCGAGGACCTTCTTGGCGTGCTCGATGGACCAGATCTTGTACTTGTTATTGGACATGGCATAAAAGACGTCGTAGCCCGCGGACGCAGGCGCGTCGATGCACAGCCGCACGACTTGCGCCACGTCCCTGTGCGACAGCCACAGCGACAGGCCCCAGGGCGAGAACGTGGGGTCGTCGGTCGAAATGACCCAGCCGATGCGCAGGTGGTGGGACGACAGCTTGTGGTAGTCCCAGTAGTAACTGCCCAGCGCCTCGCCGAAGGCCTTGGCAACGCCGTAGTAGCCGTCGGGCCGGACGGGGCACGTTTCGTCAACCGGCTTGTAGTTCTTCGGTACGTCCTTGAAGCGCCCCTCGGTGATCGCTTTATAAGGCTCGTCCAGGTAAAACCCGCCTGTGGCGTGCTGTGAGCTGGCGAACACCACACGCTTCACTCCGCACTGCTTCGCTGCTTCGAAGACGTTGTATGTGGCGATGAAGTTGTTCGGCAGGTTGGAGTCCCATGGCCCGTGGGCCCGCCTGTCTGCTGCCAGGTGGACGACAGCATCCTGCCCTTTGAACGAATTCATCACGAAAGCCGCGTCGGTAAGGTTGCCCACGACGGACCGGACGCCCTTCGCCTCTCTGAGGTCCAGCGACGTAATGTCGAACCGCTCTTTGAGCCGCTCGATGAGCACCCCGCCGATCAACCCCGCGCCGCCTGTGATCAGCACCTTCTTCTTTGCTGGCATGACGCCCCCAATACTGCGCCTCTGGCATCCGGCGCTGCTGCCGGGCCAGACGCGCCACCCTTGAGTCAAAACCTGACCGCCGCGCGTGCGGCAAAGCAAGCGTAACTCAGGGAAAGACGAAAGGAGAGCCCGGAGAGGCCGTGGGCGGCGGCGCCAAGACTGGTTGGGCTACGGGGCGACCTGGCTCAGCACGAAGGTAATGTTGTCAGCGTAAGCGTCAATGTAGCCGTCGCCGCCTTCCATGCGCAGGTCAACGTCAACCCGGCGCGTGCCTGGCGGGACAGGGCCTGTCGTGGTGCGCAAGACCATGCCGGTAGCGTTGCTCCGGTCTTGCGCCGTTACGGGGCCGAGCGAGTCTACGAACAGAACCTGCCCGTAGGCGTCTACGAACGTGATCAGCACCCCAGCCACGTCTGGGCTGTTCAGCCACCCGCCGAGGAACGCAGAGAGATCGAAGGCTGCCTCTCCGGCGTCTATCTCGGCCGCAAGGGCGCTCAGGTAGAGCCTCTGGCTGGCGCCGGCTGTGCCGGAGATACCGATGGGGCCACCTGCGATGAAGTTCACACCGGGTCCGTCTGCGCCTGAAGATGCGGCGTCCGGGAAGCCGGCCGAACCATACTTGACAACTGTCAAGGTGCCCGTGCTGCTCCAGTACCACACCGGCACTACTTCGCCCATCGACTCTGCGCCCGGTCCAGCCTCTGCGCCACTGTTGAGGAGCAAGTTCTCGCCGAACTGGGCAGGCACTGCTCCGGGCGGCGTGGGCAGCGGTGTGGGTGTCGTCCCGGGCGCCGGAGCCGGTGCGGGCGTTGCTGTACCCGCGGCTGGCGTCCCAGTCGCCGATGGCGTGGGAGCGGGTGTGGCAGTGCCGGTGGCCGGTGTGCCGGGTGGCGTGGCCGTCGGGGTCGCGTCCGGCCCGCCCGGTACGGGCGTTGGAGTCGCGACAGCGGGAACGGTCGGCGTTGCGGTTACAGTTGGCACAGGGCCCGGCGCATTGAAGACCGGCGGAGTGCCGCCGGAGCCGTTTGATGGCGTGGGCGTTGGGTCATACCATCCAGGCGGCGCCTGCGGGTAGTCCTGGGCCGGTGTGGCTGTGGGCTGAGGGACAGCGCCCGCGCTGGCGCCAGAAGTTGGCGAGCCGGAAGCAGGAGCGCTGACGCCAGAACGGCCGCCGGTTGCGGCAGTGGGAACTGCGACAGCTACACCGGCGCCTGGCTGGGCTGGACCACCAGGGACGGGGGCTGGCAAGGCCGTTTCGCCCAGGACTGCCTTGAGCTGTTCCTTGACTTCGTCTGGCAGGCCGTTGACGTCGGCATCTTCAAGCACGTCCCTTGCGGCGGCAATATCAGTGACCAGCTGGTCACGCTGATCGTAGAGAGAAACGAGCTTTCCCTCGATCAAGCCAAGCTCGCCTTCGAGGGTGACCGCGGCTGACTCCTTCGCGGCCATGGACGGTAAGGCTTGTGCTGAGGCGCCGGAGGTCCGGACGGCCACGGTGATGGCCTGCCGAAGCGCGTTGATCAAGTCAAGCAGCGTCTGACGCTGCAACTCCCGAGGCTTTATTTCTGTGCGCTCCAGCTGGTCAAGGGCTGCCAGCTTGGCGGCGAGCTCCTGACTGGGGGACAACTGCACACTACGGCTTGCCGCTGGCGTGGCCGGCACAACTGGAGCCGGCCTGCGGAAGAGGCCGCATGCGGACAGCACCCCTGCGCCTGCTACCAGGACCAGGGCCAGGGCAATCCGCTGGTATGTCGCTCGTTTAGTCAATCGCGGGGCCTCCGGATAGCGTCGGGACATGAGCTTTGCCAGGGCTGCCTCCCCGCTGCACCCAGCGAAGAACTCAGCACAGGCTGCCAGCGGGCAGTGCAATAGGGCAACTGCCGGCTCTGCTGGGCGACGGCGGTGCGCCACCCCGGGGCCTACTCCGCCGCGTATCTGGTTCTAATTTGCGCCGCGGGAGGGGTTGGCGCAGTTGGGGCAGGGTTGGGATGGGGGTGAGGACAGGGTTGCGGGAGGTGTTCGCTAGGGGCAGGCCGTCATGCCGCATAGTGGGTGATGCGTGTGGCGGTTCAGTCCTGGGACAGGCGACCCCTGTGCTACGATCTGTATTCGAGGCTACGCGAGCCACATGTCACGTAGCTGCGCTTCGGGGGGCTGTAGCTCAGCTGGGAGAGCGCTTCAATGGCATTGAAGAGGTAAGGGGTTCGAGTCCCCTCAGCTCCACCACCACCGCACCAACGTCAATAAGGCCGCCTGTTTGGCGGCCTTATTAGTTTCTCGCAAATTGCGTAGACTCAGTGCGACGTCCTGCCGCTGGACTGGAACGACGGACGGCAAGGGGCATGACATATTGACAGCGCGCAAAGTCCCGATAGTGGTCACCATCGCCGGGTCTGACTCCGGCGGCGGTGCGGGCATCCAGGCCGACTTGAAGACATTCGCTGCGTTTGGCGTATACGGCGCATCCGCCATCACGGCTATCACGGCGCAGAACACGCTCGGGGTGGCCCGGGTGCAAGAACTGCCAGTGGACATGGTCGAGGCACAGATCAACGCCGTTATGTCGGACATAGGCGCTGACGCCGTCAAGACGGGCATGTTGGCCTCCGCGCCCATCGTGAAGGCCGTGGCAGCGAGCATCAGGCAGCACGGCGCAGGCAAAGTCGTCGTGGACCCGGTCATGATTGCAGCAAGCGGCGACAGGCTGCTCAAAGAGAGCGCAGTCGAGTCGTACAAGACTCACCTGTTCCCTGTTGCGACCGTCGTCACGCCCAACGTACCTGAGGCGGAAGCTCTGACCGGCATGAAGGTCAAAGTTGTTGTGCACATGAGGGCCGCGGCGCAGGCGATCCACAAGTTCGGGCCACGGTTCGTGCTGATGAAGGGCGGCCACCTTGAAGGCGACGAAAGCGTGGATGTCCTGTACGACGGCGCCCACTTCCGGGAGTTCCGGGCGGAGCGCATCAAGACAACCAGCACGCACGGCACCGGCTGCACGTTGTCATCTGCCATTGCCTCCGGCCTCGCCCACGGGCGCACAGTCGAAGATTCTGTCGCCTTGGCAAAGGCCTATGTAACTGACGCCCTGCGCCACGCCTTCCCGGTAGGCAAGGGCAGGGGTCCGCTGAACCACCTGTACGCATGGTGGAACGCAGGGGGCAGCAAGGGCTTGGGCAGGTAGGGCTGCCGGGCCCGCGTCCGGTTCGGACGTTTGTGGCGCCAGCAGCTCGTGCTCAGGTGCGCGCTCAGGTGCGGCCGGTGTGCGGACCTGCGCAAGGGTCATCGCGGTTGTTACAGTCCTGTTGCGGGTTGCGCTCAGGTTAGAGCGGACAGTGGACAGTAGGGGGAGGGCAGTAGTAGCATCCCGCAGTTGCAAGGGGGTGCGGCCCTACCGGATTGCACGGGCTGTGCGCCGGACGTCCCGGACCAGTCTCGGCCGCTGAGTCTCTCTAGGAGGCGGAACCCGAATATGTTAGGAAAACATCACATCAAGCTCTGGCTGACGGTGGCTGGCCTGGCAGCGGCCGCCGCGATAGCTGGCGCCTGTGGTGGCGGCGAAACTCCCACGGCCGTCGTCGTCAAAGAGACGGTGGTCGTGATAGCAACGCCGACTACCGCGGCCGCGGCGCAGCCGACCGCTGTCGCAAAGGTTGAACCGGCGCCCAGGCCGAAGAACCCAGTCGGCAGCCTCACAATAGCCATTCCGGAAGTCGGCGCGGGAGTCGGCCTGAACAGCGCTGGGAGCGTATCGACTGCTTGCCGAAGCTACGGCTGCGCGGAGGACCTGTTCACCTGGTCAACCGCTAACCGTGAAGAGCCAAAACTGGCCGAATCTTGGACGCTCTCTCCCGACCAGAAGAGCGTGACGATCAAGGTCAGGAAAGGCGTGAAGTTCCACAACGTTGATAAGGACTGGGGCGAGCTGAAGGCCTCTGACCTGGCGTGGAGCTACAACGAGTTGAACCCCAGCCTTAACCCGGAATCCATAGGCTGGAGCGCCGCGAACTTGACCGCCACGTTCGGCGCCAATAAGGTCGAAGCCCTTGACGATTCGACGCTGAAGTTCACTTTCCATGCATTTGACGTGCGGTGGGCGAACTCGACGCTGAACGAGTCAGGCCAGGTTGGTCACATGGCAACGCCCAAGGCGGCCTATGACGAGAAGGGTAAGGAGTGGGTACGCACCCACATCGTGGCGACTGGCCCTTACAAGGTGAACAAATGGGAGCAGGGCAACAGGATCGAAATGGAGGCCACCGGCAACCACTGGAAGACCAATGGCAAGATCAAGACGATAAATATCATCCAGTTGCCTGAACAGTCCACGCGTGTTGCCGCAATGTTGACGGGTGAGATTGACGCGGCGGAACTTGACTCCAAGACGTTCAAGGACATGCTTGCACGCGGGTTCAAGCATTTCGGCGCTGGCAACGACCACCAGCTAGGCATCTTCTGGGCCGGCAACCAGTGGGAGACCACCAACGCTGTGGACGGCAAACCACTGCCTTCGACAGGCAACTGCACCCGGAACTTGCTCTGGATAGGCTGCCCGAACATAGATGGCGACATGGAGCAAGGTAAGAAAGTCCGGCATGCAGTTTCGATAGCCATAGACCGGGACGCCATCAACAAGAGCGTCCTGTCTGGTCTGGGCTACCCGAACCACGTGACATGGTGGGACACCAAGAACCCGAACTGGAACGCGAAGTGGGAGTACAAGTTCGACCCGAAGGCCGCTGCGGCTGAACTGGACGCCGCAGGCGCCAAGGCGGACTCCAGTGGCTTCCGTTTCGACATGCCGATCTGGGCTGGCCCAGGGGTGGCCGGTGAGATCGGCGATGCCGTTGCAGGGTTCATGGGCGACCTTGGGATAAAGTCCGAGGTACTGAAGTACGCTTATGTGATCTACCGGCCAGGAATCGTAGCCCGCACGAACAATGTGCCGTTCCTGACGGAGTGCGACGATGGGTACGCGCCGCTGCCCTGGGACCTGCCAAAGGGCCTTGTGGCGTCTTCATTGACCTGGGGCGGCTTCAGCTGTGGCTTCGGCACGCCTGAGATCGCCGACGGTTACAAGAAGATGTCCCAGGAGCCTGACCTTCAAAAGAGGATTGCACTGTCAAACGGGATCCTGGACCACATCTACCAGTGGAACCTGATCACAGGCCTGGTAGTTGAGCCGCAGACGCTGACAGTGAACCCGAACGCGGTAAAGGCGTGGCCGATGCGCCCGACGATCATCGGTTCATGGACCGAGCTTTACAACGCCGAGTCAGCCCGATAGGGCCTGGCGAGGCGCAACGGTGACAAATGGGCCTCTCCACGTGATGCCAGTGGACTGTAGTTGGCGTCGGGTGGAGAGGCCCAGTGCCTTCCGCCTGTCGTATGACATTGCGTATGGCGCCCCCAGAGACACGGTCCACAGAGGGCGCCGCAGGGAGATAGACGATGGGTCGGTTCCTGGTCCGCCGGGCCGCTCTGGGCCTCCTATCTCTCTTCGCTGCGACCGCGATCGTCTTCGCCTTATCAAGGGCGGCAGGCGACCCGCTGCTCCTCTTCGTCAAGCCCGGCGGTTATGCCATGACCCCCCAGACCATGGAGGCCATGAAGAAAAAACTGGGCCTTGATAAGCCCCTGGCGGTGCAGTACCTGATCTGGCTTGGCAGGGCCATGAAAGGCGACCTCGGCAAAACGGTAATCGCCGAGCTTTCCGTGGCGGAAAAGGTGCGCCAGCGGATAGGCGCCACCGTCCAGCTGTCGGTTGGCGCGTGGCTCGTCGCGACGATGATCGGCATCCCGCTCGGGGTGCTTTCCGCGGTCAGGAGGGGTTCAGTTTACGACTACATAGGCCGCACTATTGCCGGCTTTGGGCAGTCTGTGCCCACCTTCTGGATCGGCATAATGCTGATCCTGCTGTTCGCGGTGACGCTCGACTGGCTACCGGTGCAAGGCCGCGGGCTGTCAGGCTCAAGTTTTCCGGGCAACTGGAAGTATTATGTGCTGCCGATATTCACGCTTGGTTTCACATCAGCCGCGCCATACCTGCGGCTGACCAGGTCGGCAATGCTGGATGTACTGGACTCCGAGTTTGTCAAGCTGGCCCGTGCAAAAGGCGCGAGCAGAGGGACGGTGATCTGGAAGCACGGGATGAGGAATGCTCTGGTATCGCCACTGACCTATTCGGGCTTGCTGTTGGCGGGGTTCCTGAGCGGCGCCACCATTGTTGAAACGGTATTTGGCTGGCCGGGCATCGGACAACTGGCCACCCAGGCCGTCTATCAAAATGACTATCCAATGATCACGGGGTCAGTGCTGATATTCGCGCTGCTGTTTGTGGTCACCAGCTATTTCCTTGACGTGCTGTATGCCGTGGTGGACCCACGGATACGGTACGTGCGATAACTATGGCCACGCAGCAGCGGGTTGCCGCCTCCGCAGCAAGCGCCATTTCTTTTCGCAGGTCGGGGTTTTCTGCCGTGACGGACCGGACGTGGTATGTGTTGCGCAGGTGGCCTGTCCTGCCATTGCTCATCCTGGCGGCGCTCGTGTTTGTGGCGATATTTGCGCCTGCCGTTGCGCCGTATGAGCCTACGAAGAACAACCTTTCAGCCCGCAACGCTCCGGGGTTCTGGGACCCGGAGTGGTACGAGGAAAACGGAGTCGAGAAGCGTTACTTCCTCGGCGCGGACCACGTGGGGCGGGACATCTTCAGCAGGCTCGTTTTTGGCGCGCGCATTTCTCTGACCGTCATGGCAATTGCAGTGTCTACAGGGCTGATCGTCGGCGTGACACTTGGAGTCGTATCTGGCTATTTCGGCGGTTGGACCGATGAAATTATCCAGCGCGTAGTTGACATCTGGAACGCGCTGCCGTTCTTGCTGATCGCGCTGGTCGTTGTGATTGTCTACAACAAGCGGGAGTGGGACTTTCCGGGAGGGCGCGCATCACTCATCATGCTGCTCCTTGCACTCCTGACGTGGAGCAACTTTGTAAAGAACATCCGCGTTGAGGCGCTGACATTGCGGGAACGGGAATATGTGATGTACGCGCGCGTTGCCGGCGCCAGCCACCTACGGATCATGCTGCGCCACCTGCTGCCCGGCGTGATCAACACCTCCATAGTAATCGCTACACTTTCGACCGGTGGCCTGGTGTTGACTGAGGCTTCGCTGAGCTTCCTGGGCGCAGGCATCCCGCCTCCAACTCCCGCCTGGGGCCTGATGGTTGCAGAGGGGAGAGAGTACGTTGCCACCGCGTGGTGGCTGGTTGTGATCCCGGGGGTAGTGATCCTCACCGTCGTTATGTCCCTCAACTTTGTCGGCGACTGGTTGCGGGACAGGCTGGACCCCCGCCTGAGACAACTTGCGTAGTTTTCGCGCCGGGCCATGAACCGGTGCGGTCCTGGAGGTCCTTGTGACATCTGCGAAATGGCCCGCAAGGTCAGACATCTACGACCGTCTGGGCGTCCCGAAGGTGATTAACGCCGCGAGCTGGTTGACCGCTCTGGGCGGATCACTCATGCGGCCTGAGGTCTTCCGCGCAATGGAAGAGGCAGGGCAGCACTTCGTAGTCATGGACCAGCTTTACCTGGCAGCGGGCAAGGTCGTTGCGCGTGCCTGCGGCGCCGAGGCGGGCATGGTCTGCGCGGGGGCCTCCGCGGGCAATATGCTCATGGCGGCATCGGTGCTCACCGGCGACGACGATGCGAAGATCGAGCGTTTGCCTGACACGGCGGGCATGAAGGACGAAATACTCATCCTGAAGTCTCAGCGGAATTACTACGACAAGTCCTTCGAACAGGCCGGAGCGACGCTCGTAGACGTTGGTATGCCGTCCGATGCTGAGCCGTATCACTTGGAAGCTGCGATAACCGGAAAGACGGCTGCAGTGGCCTACATAAACGCCCCGTTTATGAAGCGGCCGATCGCCCTGAGGCAGGTCGTTGAGATCGCCCACGCACGCGGCGTCCCGGTGATCGTGGACTCGTCTGCGGAGGTCCCGCCGATAGAAAACCTGACACTGCCGATGAAAGACGGCGCTGACATGGTCACCTACTCGGGCGGGAAGGGCATAAACGGGCCGCAGAACGCGGGGCTGCTGGCAGGGCGCAAGGACCTCATTGCCGCCGCGCACAAGCACTACATGAACCCCGACGGCAGCTCACGCGCCAGCATCGGTCGGCCTGCCAAGGTCTCGAAAGAGACGATCATCGGCATGGTCACGGCCCTCGAGCTCTTCCTTGAAACCGACCATGCTGCAGTCTGGGAAGGCTGGCGGAAACAGGCAAAGTACATCGTGGGCCGCCTGCAAGGCATCCCCGGCCTGCGCGTCGTCACAGAAGAGCACGAAAACCGTCAAGGGCCTCAGGCTGTCATCTATTTCGAGCCGAAATGGAAGGGGCTGGCGCCGGGACAAATAAGGCAGAGGCTCAAGGACGGCAACCCGCCCGTTTACGTCGGTGGGGGTGGGTACGGCGACGAGATCAACATGGTGATGGTGAACGTGCAGCCAGGTGAGGAGAAGATCATCGCAGACCGCCTGGCCGAGATACTGGGGACCGGAAAAAGATAAGGCGCGCTGATTATGTCATTTTGGCCCTGAAGGGGCCGAAGAATAACAGGGACAGGCGCAAGTCCTGCTGAAAGTCATTCACCCGGAGAGATACATGCCATCAAAGAGAGTCCCTGACATCTACTCCAGGATGGGCATCAAGCCCGTCATCAATGCACAGAGCTGGGTCACGGCCCTTGGCGGCAGCATCATGCGGCCAGAGGTCGTCCAGGCAATGGGCGAAGCGTCCACGTGCTTCGTAGACATGGTCCAGCTCAACCGCAAGGCGGGCGAGGTGGTGGCACGCGCCTGCGGGTCCGAGGCCGGCATGGTCACGAACGGCTGCTCGGCCGCGCAGACCATCGCCGTCGCCGCGTGCATGACAGGCAACGACCCCGCCAAGGTCGAGCGGCTCCCACATGCAGAGGGCCTCAAGGACCAGGTTCTAATGTTCAAAGGCGAGCGCAACCGCTACGACATGGCATTTGAGGTCCCCGGCGCACGCATCGTCGAGTGGGGCATGCTCGGCGGCGCGAATCCGTGGCAACTTGAGGCTGCGATCACGGAGAAGACCGTGTGCATCGCCACCGCATTCAGCCCGTTCATCAAGCGCGGGCTCAGCGTGCCGGAGTTGGCGGCCATAGGCAAGAAGCATGGCGTGCCGGTCATTGTTGACGCCGCCGCGGAGGTCCCGCCCAAGGCCAACCTCACACGGTTCATCAAGGAGGGCGCGGACCTGGTGATGTTCTCCGGCGGCAAGGGAATCGGCGGCCCGCAAGGGGCGGGGCTGCTCGCAGGGCGGCGAGACCTCATTGAAGCCGCCTTTGAGAACAACCTCAACCTGCACAGCCCACGGGCGGGTATCGGCCGCGGCATGAAGGTCACCAAGGAAGAGCTCGTTGGAATAGTCACGGCGCTCGACCTCTACCTGGAAGACGATGAGGAGACGATCATCGCCGGCTGGCAACAGAAGGCGGAGTACATCGCCTCGCGCGTGCAAGGCATACCGGGCCTGCGCGTTGTCATCGAGCCGTTCAGCGACAAGCGGCAGGGCCCGCAGCCGGTGATCTACTTCGAGAAGGGCTGGAAAGGGCCTTCACCTGCAGAGGTCCGCCAGCGGCTGAAAGAAAAAGACCCGCCCATCATGGTGGGCGGCGGCGGGTATGGCGACGAGCTCAACCTGGCGATGGTCAATGTCCAGGACGGCGAGGAAAAGATCATCGCCGAGAGGCTGTTGGAGGTCCTGAGGCCGGTGAAGCGATAGCTCGCATAAGCTTGTCGCCTGTCATCGTTATTGGCCCGGCTCTTGAGGCAGGTCATCGTCAACAACACTGCCCTGAGCTTGTCCAATGAGGTCAAATACAGCGTGGCCCGCCCGTCGCCTGGCTCACAGGCGGATGTCTCCAAACTCTCAGTTCAGGATCTTTGTTAACAAACGCCGAGTTGAGACTTCATGGCCTGCATTCAGACCTTGACCACGAGCGTTACGAAGATCAGTGGCGGCTCATCTCCCACCCTGGCCGTGACCTCCCAGCAACCTTCCGTTGGAAAGGTGAGTGCCGTCGACTCGAAACGATAGCCATGGGGCAGTGTGTTTGGAGAGCCGTCGAAAAAGCCTACGTGGAGGGGAGGCGCGGCCGCGTCCAACCTCCGGCCCGTAATGGTCGGTTCCCCCACGTTCCTCCAATACGTCCAGAACTTCATGCTCAGCGAGCCATCAGGCTCAATGAATCCGGAGCCTCCAGGCCAGAACACTACAGTGCCTTCGGGCCAGAGCCCAATCCATACAGAACCGTTGCCGTGCATGCTGGACGACGGCCGCTCCCCGGGTGCCGTGTTTCCGTTCGGCAGCGTCACAGAGCAGTTGTGCGACGCGCCAACTGTGCTCGCTGTTTCTTCTGGCCGTTCTACAAACAAGACGGAGGTCAGGCTTGTGTCACCGACAGTCCCCGTCACCTCCCAGCAGCCTTCGGTAGGAAAAACCAGCTGACTACGCCACTGGTAAGGCTCGCGTCGAGGTATGGATGGCGGATCAGTGGCGAAAACACTTTCAATTTCAAGAGGCGGAGCCTCTCCATGCAATCGGCGTCCTTCGATCGCGAGGCCACGGACGTTGTGCACATTCATGTCCGCCCACCAAATGAACCTGACAGCGATCGAGCCGTCATCGCGGACGGTCGAGTACCCTGCGCGCGGAATATTGCCTGCGCCCTCAGGCCACACCCAGGTCCACATCCGGCCATTGCCGAGCCAGCCGTCAGACGCCCGCCCGCCAGGGGGCGCGTTCCCGTCGGGCAGGGTCACAGGGCACTCAGCAGGCACGGACAGCGCTGTGGCGCTGGATGATGCCTCAATCTGCTGATCTGGCGTCAGCGTTCGCGAAACCGGTGTACCAGCCAGCGCTCCGCCGCTCTTGGTGCATGCGGTGAGCGCTGCCAGGAGCAGACACATAACCAATGGACCAAAAGCTTCCAGCTCATGGATGCGCAACTTGCTCATACGCGCGTGATAACGCTCACGAGCGGCCTGAACCTGACACGAACGGAAGGGCCACGATGAACTTTGCGCTAGTCCGAAGCGACTACTGCCCGGCCGCCTGCTGGGGATCCGAGGCCGACTCGGGGATAGGTGCGCTGCGCCTCGTCCCGCGTTGACACCCCTCACGCGCAAGCGTAACTTCTCACACAACGCGGCGAATTGGCCGCCGCATCGCACCTGATGCACGGGACAAGAGGGGGACGGCATGACCATCGGCGTTTTGAAGCATTTCAGCGTGCCCCGGTTGCTGCTAGTCGCCGCAGGGGCTGTGGCCTTGGTGGCAGCCGCGTGCGGAGGCGAAGCGGCAACAGCCGTGCCGGCAGCCACCTCAACCAGGGCGCCGGCCACAGCAGTACCGCAGCCCACAAACACGCCTGCGCCCACGAAGCCTGCTGGCCCCTCAGGCAGCCTCGTCATCGCAAGGGTGGACGTTGGCGTCCCCGTCGGCATCCCAGAGGCTTGCATACCGGGCTGCGAGAACGAGAAGTTCCGCATGGGCGTGACCGAGAACCTGTTCTTCACTGACGCGGCTGGCAACGTCATCCCGCGCATCGGCCTCAAGTGGACGTTGGCCCCTGACACGTCCACGCTCGACATCGAACTCCAGAAAGGCGTGATGTTCCACAACGGGTACGGTGAGCTGACCGCCGATGACGTGGCCTGGACATTCCAGAACGCCAACCCGACGACCAACTCGAAGTCCACTAATGACCAGGCTGGCGAGTGGCGGACCATGCTCAAGAGCGTCGAGGTCCTTGAGCCTTACAAGGTCCGCATGAACATCAACACCTGGCAGGCCCACGCCATCCGCCACTACCTGACGCCGTACTACCAGTCCATAGGCATGCACTCCAAAAAGGTCTACGACAAAATCGGCGCAGAGGCCATGAAGGCAGACTTCACGGGCACCGGGCCCTACCGCCTGGTGTCCTGGGTGAAGGACGACAAGGCGGTGCTCGAGGCAGTCACAACGCACTGGCGCAAGGTCGCCAGCGTGAAGGACATCAGGGTCTTGGACGTCCCAGATATCACCGTCCGGCGCGCAATGCTGGAGAACGGCGAGGCTGACATCACGACAGTGGCGGTCAAGGACACGCCCGACCTTGAAGCGAAGGGCTTCACCAAGGTCCTCGGCCGCTCTGCTTCTACGGCCACGTTCTTTGGCGGCAACTACTGGGAGAAGGTCCGGGCGGACACAAAAGAGGCCCTGGCGAACCCAGGGTATGACACCTCAGGCGCCAGGCCATGGATTGGCAACATTGATAACCAGGCCGACTTTGACCGTGCCATCAAGGTCCGCAAAGCCATGGCGCTGGTCATAGACCGCGACGCCATCAACAAGGCCATCTTGAAGGGCCTTGCGAAACCGAACTACGTCCACGGTCTTTCCATAGACAACCCTGCCCACAAGAAAGAGTGGATAATCCCGTACGACGTCACCCAGGCCAAGGCGCTCTGGCAGGAGTCCGGCGCCAAGCCCTTCAAGATCCAGATCTGGTCCGGGACTGGCGACTTCGCCGAGATCGCTTCGGTCATCGCGGCAGCCTGGAAAGAGCACTTTGGCCTCGACGTTGAACTCTCGACAATCGAGTACGCCGCGCACAGGCCCTCGCTTGTCGCCCGTGAGTGGAACAACGTGGAGCTGCGCGGCTGCGCCGACTCGTTCACGCAGTACACCGCCGACCACCCGAAGGGGCTCGAAACGACCAGCCTCTCAGCAGGCGGCACCATCTGCGGCGTGACTGACCCTGTCCGCGCAGACCTGGCGCTCCAGGCATTCAAGGAAAACGACATCGAGAAGCGCAAAGAGATCGCCAACAAGTTCTGGCAGCGCCACTTTGAGACGTGGCAGTTCCCAAGCGTAGTCGAAACTTTCGACTGGGTCTGGTTCAACCCGAAGAAGATCGCCACCTGGGACAGGCCGCTGGAAGTGGGCATTGGGGGCACAGAGATCATCTCCCTGGAGACGATCACTCTGAAGTAGACCGAAATCCCAACTATGCCTGGCGCGGGTTGCGCGTTGACGTGTCATTCTGGGCCACGGCTTAGCCGTGGCCCAGCCTAACTCGGAGGACAAGGCGCCGGGCTGCCGGTTAGTCTTCAATGCGCACATTCCTTATCCGCCGCACCCTGTACGGCCTTGCCGCCATCATCGGCGGCACACTCATAGTCTTTGGCCTATCGCGCGCCTCCGGCATTGACCCGCGCTTCCTGTATTTCCCGGAGGCAAGTTACGGCACGTCCGGCGACCAGTGGGAGCGGCTGGGCAGGGAGCTCAACCTGGACAAGCCGTTCCCGGTCCAGTACGCCCTCTGGCTGGGCGGCGTCCTCAGAGGCGACCTGGGCCAGAGCCTGACGGCGCAGAGGCCTGTCGCAGAGATGCTGGGCCAACGCTTCCCGAACACGCTCAAGCTGGCGAGCGTGGCGTGGCTCTTCGGCACATGCCTCGGCGTGCCGCTGGGAGTGCTTTCGGCTGTGAAACGCGGGACGGCCTGGGACTACCTGGGCCGAGGGTTCGCCTTGCTCGGCCAGACCGTGCCCACGTTCGTCGCAGGCATCATGGGCATCCTCATCTTTTCGGTCCAGTTGAAAGACACGCCCCTCGCATTGCCCAGCGGCACGATGGGGGAGGGCTTTGCCATTAAGCACTACGTCCTGCCTGCGGTGGCGCTGGGGTGGCTGCCTGCGGCGGGCTACATGCGCCTCACACGGACGAGCATGCTCGAGGTGCTGGACAGCGAGTTCGTGAAGCTCGCCAGGGCCAAAGGCGTGGCCTACTGGAAAGTGATCTGGAAGCATGCCTTCAGGAACTCGATGCTCGCTCCTATCACTTTCTCAGCCCTCCTCTTCGTCGGCTTCATCACAGGCACCGTGGTCACCGAGACGATCTTTTCCTGGCCTGGAGTGGGACGGCTGGCAGCCGACGCAGTTTTCGGCAACGACTTCCCGGTCCTGGCAGGTGCCATGCTCATCTTCGTCGTGATGTACGTGGGCGTGACGCTGCTGTTGGACATCGTGTATGCGTACGTGGACCCCAGGATCAGTCATGGATGACTACCGGCTGATACAGAGGCCAGCATGACAGAAGCTGCAATAGCGGCAGGCTCAAGAGGAGCGGCACGCCGCCGTAAGGGCAGGCTATCGCCGCTCGGCTCCCTGTGGGACGTCGCCCGCCGCTACCCGACTTTGCCTGCTGCGGTCCTGTTGCTCCTCGTCTTTACTGCCGTCTTCGCCCCGTGGCTTGTGCCTGTGGACCCTTTCAAGTCAGACCTGCTCGCACGCAACACACCTCCGTGGGGGTTCCCGGACGGGTCATCTAAGCACCTTCTGGGGGGCGACCAGGTAGGCCGGGACATCCTGAGCCGCATCATCTACGGAGCGCGCGTCTCAGCCATGGTCATGGCCGTCTCGGTCGCAACCGGCGTCGGCCTGGGCACCACAATGGGACTGGTCGCCGGGTACTTCGGCGGGCAGCTAGATGAGTTCATCATGTCCGTCGTCAACATCTGGGCCGCGCTGCCGTACATCATGGTGGCGCTCGTGATGGTCGTCCTGCTCGGACAGAAGTTCTGGGTGCTGTTCCTGCTCCTGGCGTTACTGTCGTGGCCAGGGGCAGTGCGCCTTGTGCGGGCCGAGACGTTATCGCTAAAAACGAGGGACTACGTCGCCTTCGCCAGAGTGGCGGGGGCCTCGCCACCGAGGATCATCTTGCGGCACGTGCTGCCGGGCGTTATCAACCTGGTGGTCGTTTCCGCCACTCTCAGCATGGGCAGCATCATCCTGACCGAGGCGACTCTTAGCTTCCTGGGCGCGGGCATCCCGCCTCCAAACCCATCCTGGGGCGCCATGATTTCCGAAGGCCGCCGCTACCTGAACGACGCCTGGTGGGTGGCCTCGATACCCGGCGTCTGTATATTCCTCGTCGTCATGGCAGGCAACTTCTTTGGCGACTGGCTGCGAGACCACTTTGACCCGCGCCTGCGGCAACTGCGGTAACCCAGGAAGTTCCTCTCCCTCGGACGGAGGGGGCCAGTTATCCCCCTCTCCCTGGGAGGGAGAGGGTTGGAGCTTGTCCCGGACTTGATCCGGGGGTGAGGGTTGAAGACCGGGACTATGGAGGCACTCATATGATCATTGACACCCACGCCCACATCTATTCGCCGGACGAGAAGACATACCCCACCAGGTCAGACCCCTACCGGCCGCCCGCGGGCAAAGGCACACCCCAGGGCCTTCAGGCCGAGATGAAGGCCGCAGGCGTGGACCGGGCCATGCTCGTCCAGACGACCACGTTCTACAACTGGGACAACTCCTTCGTCCGCGACGTTGGGGCCAAAGCAGGGCAGTGGGCGCGCACCGTGGTCACACTGGATCCGGAGCACCCGCACAGCCCCGACATCCTGTACGCGCTCTACCACCGCGCCAACGCACGCGCTATACGCACATATCCCGTGCAAGGCGGGCCGTACGACCACCCCGGCAACCGCAGGCTGTGGGCCATGGCACGTGAGCTGGGCATGACGGTCAATGTGCTTATCTCGAAGGCGGCGTACGCAGAAGAGGTTGCGCGACTCACTCGGGACTTCCCGACGGTGAACGCTGTCCTCGACCATTGCATCGCGCTTGACGTCAAACAGGAATTTGACGTGCGGGTTAGCCGGGTAGTTGAACTCGCACGCTTCAAAAACCTGCACGCCAAGCTGACCTACCTGGCGACAGGCTCAGCCGAACAGTTCCCGTTTCGCGATATGCACCCGGCGACGCGCAAGTTCATTGAGGCCTACGGCCCGGACAGGTGCGTCTGGGGCTCCGACTACCCGACAGAACTCTGGTGCCCTAAGGTGACCTACAAACAGCACCTTGAGCTTTTCCAGGGCCACCTGGGCCTCTCGAAGGGCGAGCAGGAGGCCATCCTGGGCGGCACCGCCTGGCGCCTGTGGTTCGAGAAGAAGTAGGGAGCACCCTGCGGTGCGGTGCTGAACATGTGCGAGGTATCTTGATACGCCTCCCGCCACCGGCCCAGCTATTCGCGGGCAACTTCGCGATACTGGTCTAGCGGGCAGGCACATCTGCTTGCATAACACTGACCCCCGACGATGGCATCTTCTCGAAGCAAGCAATCACGCAGGTCAAGTGCGAAAAAGCGCGATGACGCACTCGACCTCTTCCTGCCGTGGGTCTCACGGTGGTTCCGGGACGAGGTCGGGGAACCGACCGCGCCCCAGGCGCAGGCGTGGCCGCTCATCGCACGGGGCGAGCATGTGCTTGTGCACGCCCCGACGGGGTCTGGCAAGACGTTCGCGGCGTTCCTGTGGGCGATCAACGGACTGTTCAGCGATCACCCTCACTCTGGCCCTCTCCCGTCGAGGGAGAGGGGACGAAAATTACCCTCACCCAGATCCTCTCCCGGAGGGAGAGGGCTAGACGCTCCTGCGAGAGGGGTGAAGGTCCTCTACATCTCGCCGCTGAAGGCGCTGAACAACGACATCGAGCGCAACCTTCGTGCGCCGCTTGAGGGCATCAGGCGCTACGCGGCCAAGACTGACGTTGACCTGCCAGAGGTCGCCGTCGCCGTGCGCACGGGCGACACGCCGCCAAATGAGCGGGCTGCCATGGTGCGCAGGCCGCCGCACATCCTCATCACGACGCCAGAGTCGCTGTACCTGGTCCTCACTTCGCCACGGGCCAGGGACATCCTCCGTACGGTCCGCACAGTCATCGTGGACGAGATACACACTCTTGTGCCGAACAAGAGGGGAGCACACCTGGTGTTGAGCCTGGAAAGGCTGGAGCAGCTTGCGCCCGGCTTCCAGCGCATCGGACTCTCAGCCACGCAGCGCCCACTTGAGGAGGTGGCGCGCTTCCTTGGCGGGCAGGAGGTCAACGGACGCAGCGGCGACCTGGCCCTTGCCCCCCGTCCGGTGCACATCGTTGACGCGCCTTACGCCAAGAAGCTGGAGCTGGAAGTGCTCGGCATGCCCGAACAACCCGGCGCCGAGTCCCAGGGCTCGATATGGCCCGGAGTCCTGCCAAAGCTGCTTGAGGACATACGTAGCCACAGGACGACCCTGATTTTCTGCAACTCACGCAGGCAGGCCGAGCGCGCTGCGGACCGCCTGAACAGCCAGTGGGCGGCTGAGCAGGTGCGTGCAGGGGGCCCATCCACAGATGAAGGGATGGACCAGGGGGGCACAGTCAACGGGGTGGGTGTTCGACCCACACCCCAACCCTCTCCCTCCCAGGGAGAGGGGGCCCGGACGCCCAGATGGCCGTTGTTCGCAGGGTTCCTTGGAAGCGGCGAGGCGGACGGCCCGTTCCGCGCCCACCACAGCAGCGTGTCTGAGGGCGTCCGCCGCCAGCTTGAGAAGGACCTCAAAGCCGGCAGGCTGCCCGCGCTCGTCGGCACAAGCTCGCTGGAGCTGGGTATCGACATCGGCAGCGTGGACCTCGTCGTGCAGCTAGGGTCGCCCAAATCGGTCACACAGGGGCTGCAGAGGGCAGGGCGGTCTGGGCACAGCGTGGGTGAAACGAGCCGCGGCCGCATCTATGCCCTGCACAACGAAGATGTACTTGAATCTGCTGCCGTCGCCCGAGGCATGATGGCAGGCGAGGTCGAGGAGATACGCGCCCCTCGGAACGCACTGGACGTGCTTGCGCAGCAGGTCGTCGCTGCCGTGTCAGTTGACGGGTGGGCGGTGCAGGACCTCTACCGGGCTATGCGCGGGGCGTACTCCTACGAGGACCTGAAGTTCGAGAGCTTCCTATCCGTCCTGAAGCTCGTGTCCGGCAAGTACCCGCGCCACATATTTTCGACGCTTAAGGCACGCATCAACTGGGACGAGGCGAACGGCAAGCTGTACCCCCTCCCGTCAGGACGTATGGCCGCGCTGAACAACGGCGGTGCGCTCGTCGACCGTGGTGCGTTCTCTGTCTACATGGGCGACCGCAAGACGCGGCTGGGCGAGCTCGACGAGGAGTTTGTCTGGGAGACCAGGCCGGGCGACGCCTTTATGCTCGGCAGCCAGGTGTGGCGGGCGACTGAGATTGAGGACGACCGTGTCATCGTTGAACCTGCCCCCGGCGCAATACCGCGTATGCCGTTCTGGCGTGGCGACTTCCCGTGGCGGCCGATGCAGTTTTCAGAGCGCCTGGCGCGGTTCCGCAGGGAACTTGCCGCCCGCGTCTCACCGCATGTTGAAGCCGAGGACGACCCACCGGATGTGCTGCGTTGGCTGCAACATGAATACAGGCTCGACAGGCCAGGTGCGTCCCAACTCGTTAGCCACGTCCGTCGGCAGCTCAGGGCCATAGGCGCCATTGCGTCGGACAAGACAGTCATTGTCGAGACCTATCAGGACGCCGCTGGAGACCGCCGCCTCGTCATCCATTCACCTTTCGGCGGCAAGGTGAATGCGCCCTGGGCCATCGCGCTCGGCGCCGCGCTGCGGGAACGGACCGGCGTGCAGCCGGAGGCGCAGGTAGGCGACGACGGCATCCTGTTCCGCTTCCCCGAGGCGGATGCGCCGTTGCCTGTTGACGTTGTGGAAAGCCTGGACGCCAATCGGGTGAAGCAGCTTGTCCTGAATGACCTCACCACCTCGCCCTTGTTTGGCGCAGTCTTCAGGCAGAACGCCTATCGCGCCCTCCTTCTGCCAGGCCAGGGGCGAGGAAAGCGCACCCCGTTCTGGCTCCAGAGGCTAAAAGCAAAAGACCTGCTTGCGGTCGCCCGCGGCCTCCCGGACTTCCCGATACTGCTCGAGTCCTACCGCGATTGCCTGGAAGACGCCCTCGATATACCCGGCCTTGAGAAGGTAGTCAATGCCATCCAGGACGGCGGCATACAGGTGGTCAAGGTCGAAAGCCGCAGGCCGTCGCCGGTGGCCGAAGCGCTCAGCTTCGGGTTCGCCTCGTTCTACGTCTACGAGTGGGATGCGCCAAAAGCCGAGCGGAGCATGCAGGCGCTGCGGCTCGACCGTGGGGCGCTGGCGGCGCTAGTTAGGGACCCCTCGTTTGCGGGCGTGCTGGCGCCAGAAGCGGTGGCAGATGTTGTAGCGGCGGCCTCACGGGCCTCACCTGGCCGGCGCGCCCGCAGTGCGACTGAACTTGCGCAGCTTATCGAAGACCTGGGCGACCTGACAGAGGACGAGATCGCCGACCGCTGCGAAGGCGACGCCGCTCAGTGGCTTGCTGAACTGGAGGCGGAGGGCAGAGCAGCACGCACCGAGGTCCCCTTGCCAGTGGGCCCGGAAACCCGCTGGGTCTCGCCACAGGCCGCACGCAGGTACGCAGAGGCCCTTGGGACACGGGCAGAGGCCCCCGAAGCCCTCAAGGCGGTCCTGGCAGCATGGCTGGCCCGGAACGGGCCGCAGACGCTCGCTGCGATACAGGCCCGGTACCCGGCGCAAGCAGGCGCGCTTGGTGCAGCGCTGGAGGCCCTCGGAGCATCTGGCGAGGCAGTCTGGGGCTACTTCACGCCGGGTGCTGGCGAAAGGGAATGGGCTGACGCCCGCGCCCTTGCCGCCATCCAGTCACGCACGCTCTCGCTCCTCCGGGCTGAGGTGACCCCCGTATCGCCGTTAGTCTGGCAGGCTCACGTCTCCCGTATACAGGGTATATCGCCCTCGGCGCTCGTCAGGGGCATAGAAGGAATACGGAGGACGCTTGAGACGGTGGTCGGCGTCGCGCTGGCCCCGCAAGAGTGGACTTCCGAGGTGTTGCCATCCCGCGTCGTTGGCTTTTCGCTGGCCGACATGGAGTCTCTTTTCAAGTCCGGCGAGTTCGCCTGGACAGTCGCCCCAAGCCCCGGCGGAGGCCAGCCTGCTGTGCGGGTCACACCGCGTGGGACGGGCAATGTCTACCTGTCTGATGCTGCATTGGATGGAGGGGACAGGCCGAAGCCAAACGCGCTCAGTGAGGGCGCCCGGCCTGTGTTCCAGTTCCTGACCACCGAAGGGGTCGCCTCGTCCGCTGACCTCCGCGCTGCGCTCCCATCGCTAACCTTGACCGGGCTGCGCAGTGCGTTGCGAGAACTCGTCATGGGCGGGTACGTGACCGGCGACTCCTGGCTAGCCATGGCGGCACTTACGTCGCAGGCCGAAGCTGCCACCGCCACTATCCCTGTGCGCCTGGCCGGGCCGTTGGGGCACCGCGCGTTGCGCGGTCATACCGCGGCACGCCGCGCAGCCGCGCAGAGGCTGCGTCAAGTTGCCGCCTCCATGGCGCCAGAGGCGAAATGGTCATTCGCGTCCCGGTTCCAGGTCATGGGAGGTCCCGTCGACCTAAATGACCGATCACGGATAAGGGCAAATGCCCTCTTGAAAAGGTACGGCGTCGTGAGCCGGCGAAGCGTCGAGGCCGAGGGCGGCGCTTGGGAGTGGGGGCCCATTGAGCGAGCGTTGGCCTTGATGGAACTTCGCGGGTCCGTCAGGCGCGGGTACTTCGTCCATGGCCTGCCGGGGGTGCAATACGCGCTACCGGGCACAGTCGAGGCCTTGCGGGCCCTACGCACCGCGACGGCGAATGAAGTCGCCGTCCTCTGTGCCACTGACCCTGCTCTCGTGCTTGGACCGGGGACGGAGCAGGGAAGCCGGACGGACCAGGCGCTGCTGCGCTTTACACGGCTCCCGTCAACGTCCCTGGTCCTGCTGGGTGCACGTCCGGTACTACTTGCAGAACGCCGTGGTGAGGCATTGCGTCCCACGGCTGACCCTTTGCTCCGGGACCACGTGCCAGCGGCTATTGAAGCATTGCGAGACCGGCTGGTATTGGTTGGCGGTCGCATAACCGTGAAGACATGGGACGGTGCGCCGGTGTTGAAAAGCGCGGGCGCCGCGCTACTGGCCGCAGCCGGGTTCGGTCGAGATTACCCTGGGATGAGCTTCGACGTCCTGCGCGCAAGGGCCGTCAGCAGCGGCGCGGGCTCAGCGCCCAGTCTGCCTGCTCACGCCGGGACAGGGTGAAGCGGGCGCTCACCAGAGTTCCGCCCGCTATGCAGCGCCAGCCGCGGCGGCAGCCTCTGGAAGCTCGAGGCCGGCAGTGATGTCGAACGACACCGTCGTGCCCTTGCCCTGGGTGCTTTCCAGCGCCATCTGCCCGCCGTGTATTTCGACGATCCCCTTTGCGATTACGAGCCCGAGCCCTGTCCCTGGGACTGAACGCGTCGCATCGTTTTCCGCACGGAAGAACGCGGTGAACAGCTTCTTCTGGTCCGCCGGCGAAATGCCTATGCCATTGTCCTTGACCCGGACGTTCACCCTTCCGCCGTCTCCTTTCGCTTCCAGCTCAATAGCGGTCTCAGGTGGTGAGTACTTCGACGCGTTGGACAGCAGGTTTGAAATCACCTGCGCCATCCGGTCCCGGTCTGCGTAAACACCCAGGGGTGAATCAGGGACCGACGCTGACAGTGTCTGTCGCTTGGATTCCAGGATAGGGCCAAAACTCTCTTGCAGCTCCGACAGCAGTTCACGGAAGTCAAAGTGCTGGCGCTGCACCCTGAGCGTGCCGTTGTCCAGTCGAGACACGTCAAGCAGGTCGTTGATAAGCAACCCCAGCCGCTTGCCGTTGCGCTTGATCACGTCCAGGTGCTTTATGTCCCGGTCACCCATGCTGCCCTTGCGGTTGCGGAGCAGGATGTCAGTAAACGCAAGGATGCTGGTCAGCGGCGTCTTCAGCTCATGCGAAACGGTCGAAAGGAATGCGCTCTTCACCTCGTTGATGCGCTGCAGCTCCCTCTTTTCCGCCTCGGCCCGGGCCCGCAACTCGCGCTCCTCCGCAAGCTGCAGCGCCTGCTGGTAGAGCTGCGCGTTGGCGACGGCGTTCGCCACCTGCGCGGCGACTCGTTCAGCGAGCGACACGCTCTGTGCTGTGAACGCCTGTGGCGCATCGCTTTCCAGGGTGACGGCGCCTATCGAGCGGTTGTTCGAAACGAGCGGCACCGCGAGCGCAGACTGGAACCCTGCCGCGCGGCTTGCCGGGTCTACCGCGGCCCCGCCAGGAGCGCCGAAAACAGCCGCTTCACGGCGGCTTACCACCGGGTCGAGATATGAACCCCAGACCGGTTCCACGTCACCAGGGCCGCGGCCAGTGACCGGCCGTCCAGTCACTGTTTCGTAACGGATAAAGTTGCGCTCTGTGTCAACGGTCGAAATCGTCAGGCGGTCGCAGGGGAGCAGCAGTATCGCCTGCTCGGAGCAGCGCCTGAACACTGTAGCGAGGTCCAGGGTGGACGTGACCACGTGGGCGAGCTCTGCCAGGGCCAGGCGTTCTCGCGCTTCATGTTGGGACGCCGCGAAGAGCCGGGCGTTCTCTACTGCCACCGCGGCCTGGCCGGCGGCCGTGCGCAGGAACTCGACCTCTTCGCTGTTGTAGCCCGAGCCGACCAGCCTGGGGCCGGCCATGATGAGCCCTGTGAGCGTGCCTTTGGAGAACATCGGCAGTACGAGCTCGGGGCCAAAGCGCTCGATGGCGGCCCGTTCCACTCCGCTCGCCGCCTGCAAGTGGGCGTCCACCCTCATATCGCTCGCCCGGAGCAGCCCGCCGTGGCCCGTCAACCACGTCAGGACCGCCCCGTCAACAGGCAGTTCAAACGGCGGCGCGTCTTTGCGAGTGTCCGCGGCAAGGTACAGCTTCCTGTGCGCCTGGTCCGGCAGTGCGAGAGCGGCCCATTCTGCCTGTACCGCCTTGCTGACGGTTAGGACCAGGTTCCGGGATACAGCAGAGATGTCGGAGATGTCCTTGGCGAGGTCGTTCAACTTGCCGAGCGCACGGACACGGTCCAGCCGTTCCCTGAAAAAGAGCCGGTCAACAGCCGATTGGAACCGTGCCAGGGCAGGTTGCACGAACACGCCAACAAGCAAGACTGCGGCCGCAAGCACAAATGCCCGCGCGCTGCCGCTGAGCTCGCTGCCGTAGTAAGCCACGCCCAGGAGCACCACGCCGTAGAAGGCGAACACGAACGAGCTTACGAGGGTGTGCGCCAGCCCCTGCCGGGCCACACGCCTCAGGTTCATCAGCCGGTAGCGGGTGACGGCGAAAGTTGTGATGGCAGCGAAGACGATGTTGCCGAGCACCCCCATGGGGTAGATGTTGACGCCCAGCGATGGGATGAAGTCGGACGTCGCCCCCAGCACGGTGACGAGCGCGCCCAGCCGCAAGGTCCACAACCTGCCGCGCTCGACAGCCGACCCCGTCTTCTTCAGGGCCCGCGTCAGTTCGAGTATGGCAATTGCCACAGGCGGGTACGCCGCCAGCAGGACCACTGGGAAGGCCCAGCCAAGCTCCGGCGCAAAGCCGTAGAACTTCTCCGTCATCCCGGTGGCGGTCTGTCCGGCGAGCGAAAGGGCGGCGGACAAGACCCCTGCGGCATAGAAGGTGGACAACAGGACGAGCCGGCCAGGAGCGCGCGTCAGGTTCAACACGAAGTGGCAGAAGAAGATGCTGCTGAAGGGTATGGCAGCGAGGACGATTTTCTCCCTGGAGTAAGCCAGGTCGTGGGCCGGGAATGCGTCCCGCATCAGGAAAATGGCAATGCCCCATGCCGCCAGCGCAAAAAGGAACAGGACAAACAGCCTGTTCGTCCGGACACGGGCGTCGCTGGAAATCACCACGCCTGCCAGAAACAGGCTGACCACAAACTGGAGGAACGGCAGCGCCAGGTAGACGTGGTCCATTTGCCTCTACTCAGGCAGGGCGCGGTCCTGGCCGGCCCGCCGCATCGAGGAGCTCGTTAATGAGAGTGTCGTCTGCATTCATCTTAGGCACTACTGCGAGCGGCATCTGGCAGCCTGCCCTCAGACGCGCCTCTTGAAACCGCTCGAAGGTGCCTGAAGGGAGGACGGTGACCTCCAGCGGCTTCAGGTCCAACAGGTCCTGCAATGACTTGTAAAGCGGGTCGTGGTCCCTCAGTGCGGCATGTATACGCTCGGCGCTTTCGGCAGGGTTGAGCGTGGCGAAGGACTCCAGGTACATGTGCAGCTTCAGGCCGGCGTGCTTGCGCTCCCTCCGCAGGGTCCACTCGCGCACGGGCAGCCCCGCGCTGCGCAGGGCCTGCCACACGGTCCCCTCCTCGATCCTGGTGAACCCGGCGATGTCAATGCGCTGGTCTGACCGGCCCACATACTCGAACTCAGGCGCGGCAGACCAACCCGCGGCAGCCTTCTCACGCACACGCACCAGGTGGCCGAGCCGGCAGCGGACGAGCGGCATGCCGTAGAAATTCGTCACCACCACTTCGTACGTCTGGCCGGGCCTTACCTCGCTCAGCAGGACGGTAGCGGGCCCGGTGGGGCCATTGGTCTGTGACCTGATGAGTTCAGAGTCCGGTATGAACTCAAAGAAGTTAGAGTGCGGGCTGAGGACAATGCCGGACGCGCCGCTCGCCTGGACACCCATGATCCCGGCCTCGGTCGCGCCATAAAGCTCGATTGCGGGCCGCCCCCAGTAGCCTTCGACGAGGGTGTTGAGGTGCCGGGTGTCCAGGCCCCAGCCCAGGATGCCCTTGAAGTCCCACAGGTCATATGGGCGCACGGGGCGGCGCAGGACGATGCTCTTGAGCCGGGCCTTGGCCACCTTGCCTACCGCGCGGGCGTTCAACCTGACCGCGCTGGCGCCGTTCTGGTGGCCGTTGCCGTTATGGCCATTCCGGCCATTGTGTCCGTTCAGTCCGGCCCCCGAGGCCGCGGCGCGGTGCTGGAAGCGGTCGCCCACCTTCACCAGCACGCTGGTCAGGGAGACCATGAACTCCACCTGCTCGCGCAGGGCAAGGTTGAAGCCGGTCCGTATCCTGTCGGAGAACAGCATGTGTTCCGATTCTGCCGGGCTCAGCACACCGCGCAGGCCGAAGCGGTCCGCCATGCCAAAGGCTGCGTGTCCCGACAGGTACGGCCTCTCCGGCACGTTGTAGAGCAATAGAGAGCCGGGGCCAATGCGGACATCGCCCTCAAAACGCGCCGCGGACAGGATGAGGCAGGCCATCAGGTTGTCGAGGAGCCGCTCGTACGCCCTCGCGCTATACGGCACCCACTTTTCGCGCCCTGGCCCGTAGTAGGTGTGTGACCACACGTATGGCCCGGCAGGCAACCTGCCCTCAGAGTCGGGGTGGACCAGGCCCTCATAGTCCTCGTAGGACGTCAGCGGCGCACGGCGGCGGAGCTCGTCCGGCCCCAGGCGGCCTGCAGGCAACAGCTTCTGGCCGAACGGCGAAGGCGCCAGCAGGGCCAGCTGCTCGGAGAGCAACCGCTCCTGGACGTCATTGAATTCGGACGGGGTAAGGGCGAGGAAGCCGCAGTACTGTTGCCAGGCGGTCTCCGGGTGCCAGTCAACGCGGCGGACAGTGGTCTGGGCATTCACGGGTGCGTGCCCGCCTTTCCAAGGCCAGCCGCAGAGAGAAGGCTACCCGCCAGTCCCTCGGCTGGACCCCGGCCCAGCGCAGCACGCAGTCCCTCGGGTTGACCCCCGCAAGCAGCCGCCGGCCCGGTGAGGTGGTCATGTGCCGCATGCGCCGGGCCGCGCAAGCTGCAACTACTGTATCTGAGGCCGAATAATAGCGCGGGCACGCCTCCCCGTGTGCCGCGGAGCGATGGGGCTGCTGATGCGGCACAGGAATAACGGAGCCCGCGAAGGCCCATTGCAGTTCATACGCCGTGCCGGTGAGCCTTTTGGCTCACTCTTGACGAGTTGACCTGCGCTGACGCGGCGCACCGCCTTCCAGGCGTGGGCGGGACGCGTGCGGGTGCAAAAGGCCGGGCGCGGCTTTCCTCCCACGCTCAACGATAGGGGAGGGCGCTTGACCGCTGCCTATTTGCGGGCCTCGCGGGACTGGGCGATTTGCGGAAGGCCGTCGTCCCGACCCCGGACTTGATCCGGGGAGGGACCTGGGGTGGGGTTGCCTGTACGGAACGATTCCACCGCCCCGGATTCCTCGCGGCGGCTCGGAATGACGGTGGCACGGCACGCCGTTCCACTACGACCCACACCCTGTATCAAGTCCGGGGCAGGCTCCGACCCTCTCCCGCAAGGGAAAGGGGACGAGGTCCCTCCGCTCCGGCCCTGCGGGCCTACGGTCGGGACGACGGTGAGCGGGGTCCCTCGGCTGCGCTCGGGACGACGGTCAATGGGCATGCGCTCGGGACGACGTTAAGCAGCCTTGAGCTCCGACGCACTCTGGTCTGCATAGACGTAGCCAAAGCCGCGGCGGGTGATGATGAGGCGGGGCTGTGCAGGGTCCTCCTCGACCTTCTGCCGCAGGTGGCCGATGTGCCACTTCACAAGCTCTTCCGTGTCATACTCGCGCCCCCAGACGCCGTGCAGCAGCCTTTCGGCAGGCACCGGCTTGCCCTTGTTGCGCACCAGCATCGTCAGCAGCTTGTACTCCGTGGGCGTCAGGTCGGCATGTTTGCCGCGTATCGTCACCGTGCTTGTCGCGAAGTCAATCGAGACCACGCCGTCTGCGTACGTGCTGATGGGCGTCACGGGCGTCGGGCTCTTGGCGCGGCGCAGGCCGGCGGCGATGCGCGCCAGCAGCTCGTTCATGCTCGTGCCCTTGACGACGTAGTCGTCTGCGCCGCGCTCAAAGGCCCAGAGCTTTTCGCGCTCGCTGCCCACGGCGCTGAACATGACGACTGGTACCGTGGACATGGCCCGGATGCGCTCGCAGACCTCGAACCCCGACTGGCCGGGCAGGAGCACGTCCAGCACGACGAGGTCTGGCTGGACTTCGTAGAAGGTGCGCAGTGCAGTCGGCCCGTCCACGGCCCAGCGCACGGTGTAACCGGCGTCGGTGAGGCTGGTCTGGAGCGCCTCGCGCACGTCTTCGGTGTCTTCGACTATGAGGATTTTTTCACCTGCCATGACGTTGCCCCCATGCGTGGTCTTGTGTCCAGGCCGCCGGACTTGTCATCCTGAGCAGAGGCCCGAAGGGCCGAAGCGAAGGACCTCTTTTGTGTCGGGCGGTGTGGTATGCATGCCTGAACGAGAAGAGATTCTTCGTCCCGATGCGATCGGGACTCAGAATGACACACCTGTGGGCCACCCTAACTAACCCGCTCTGTGCAGGAAGTGTGGCCACAGGTTGGAGCCGGGCTGCCCCGTTCACCCGACTTTAGCTCCGGTCGGCAGGCGGCTCATCGTGGGACGGCCCAGTGACCATTGGTCAATTCCCGACATGCCCCCTGCGCGCTGCGCTAGGGGGTGTGTGACGGGCGCCTTTGGCGCTGCCCCTGGCAGTTGGCTGCCGTCTTACGCGAGGACCCGCGGGCGCGCCAGAAGCCCCGTGGCGCCGGGGCGTTTGAGACGGGACCCTTCAGCTGGTTGCACCTGCTTCAGGGTGACATAACGGGCCCGCGGACCAGGTCCACTGTGGCCACTTGACGGAGCGTGTTCGGGCTTTTCCGACACGTTGGCTGGCCCAGACGCTCTCGTTCAGCCCGGGCAGGCTGTTGCGGACGCATGTCCGCGTTGGGCGCCCACGAAGTCCTTTCGAGCTTCGCAGGGGCCCGGTTGGCGGCGCTTTCTGTGAGCGGCCTCTCTGGCTTAGACCCCTCACCCCTGACCCTCTCCCTCAAGGGGAGAGGGGGTGAGTGAAACGGCCTCTCTGGCTTAGACCCCTCACCCCTGACCCTCTCCCTCAAGGGGAGAGGGGGTGCGTGAGCGGTCGCGGTTCACAGGGCCCGTTGCGAGCGGGCGGCGGTCCGCCTCCCCAACCCCCTGCCGTTGGGCAGGGGGTGCTGGCCATCACCTGTGGGGAAGTGCCAGCGGAGTCCTGGTCCGCGGGCCAGGCCATGCGTGGCCCCGGCCGCTGCGTCCAGACCATAGCCGCCAGCCACCAGGCCGTGACGGCTTGGACGTTTGACCAAGGTCTTTTTGCCTGTCTGGCCGACCGCAGCCATGCACTCCGCCCCGGCTTGCGCTATGGCGGGAGGAGCGGTTGCCAGACCCGGCATGCCGTGGCCCTCTGCTTCTGCGGTGCATGACGCAGCCAACTCGGGGTTTAGCGTGCCTGATGAGCTTAGTATTGGCACATGCCGGGGCGGCAGGCAAGGGGCGGGTGTCACAAGGGGGTTTGCGACCCGCACCGCCCACCCCCTCCCTCTCCAGGGAGAGGGGGACAGTGGGTAGCGCCCATACGGCAGTTGATATCCCACTAACGCGGACCGCCGGGCCATATGGCCCGGCGGTGTGAGGTTCAGGGTACTCGCTACGTAGTCGTTAGCAAGGAGCCTGGGTGACTGCACCCAACGCAGTCCATGTGTAGGCGCACTTCGTCGGGTTCTGACGCAGATAGTCTGGGTACAGGAGGTTTGACTGTAAAGGCTCCGGGTCAGTTGCCACCGCGAAGAAGTCGAGACCAGCGAAGTCACTTGTCGCGGCTGCTGACGGGTCAATCGACGTGGCGTTGTTATTACTCATCAATAGGTCAACAGAGGCTTGCATCGTCTCAAGCTCTGTCCTGTTCGCTTCGGTGTTGCCACGGCCAGCGAACCGGGCCACGTTCGGGATGACTACCGCGGCGAGTGCGGCGATGATGCCGATCACCACGAGCAGCTCTACTAGCGTAAACCCGCGCTGCTTGCGGGTCTTTTTGATCTGCTTCGCCATTTCGGGGTTCCTCCCTCGTCTGGGTTTAAGACAGCCGAAAGCGGCTGTGTGCCTCTTAGTCCAGACTCCGCCCGCCCGGACGGTGTGGTAACCGTCCCCCGGTACCAGACCGGCTGGTACTTAGGGGCAGGCCCGCGCCTGCGACTGAGTTCAGGGCCGCACAAAGGGCTCACCGGCGCAGGCCGTCCGGCTCAGGCGCGGTGAGACCTACGGGGCTGCGCTGCGAGTCCGACGGGGTCCCTCGGGTGCGGTCGGGACGACGGTCATAGTTCGTCGCCCCGAGCGGAGGGCCGGAGGCCCGGAGCCGAGGGGCCCCGTCTCTCACACCGCATTAACCGGAGCGCCCGCGCAGCCATACCGGGTAACGTGGACGGGGTCCCTCGGGTGCGCTCGGGACGA